>Ga0182024_10000187_pt1 | contig 146380 bp, 132 predicted proteins | sample P32metaG_FD_120480 | JGI IMG/M metagenome (GOLD analysis project Ga0182024, IMG submission 120480) | Permafrost microbial communities from Stordalen Mire, Sweden - P3-2 metaG (Illumina Assembly) | ecosystem: Environmental > Terrestrial > Soil > Wetlands > Permafrost | place: Sweden: Stordalen...
AAGTAATATTATGTTAACTACAAAATCAGGAACTCTTCTAACGCTGCCGCCTTAGATTTGAGGGCCTTTTTACCTTCTTTTTGTCTGATTTCGAACCGATCCCCTCCGGCCATCAACCATTCATAATCTAAAATTCCGACCCTTAGCGATTCGCTGCTTTTAGTCGATCCAATTCGTATTTGATATTTTGTTCGACGAGGTGAGGATCGGCGCCGACGATGCGGCGGCCGTTGATGAAGATTGTAGGTGTGCTGGAGACTTCGATGGCCAAGCCGTTTGAGTGGCTGGCATCAACTGCTGCAGCGGCTTCGGGGCTGGCCAGGCAGGCCTTAAACACCTCGGGATTCAGGCCGATCTGCGAGGCGTAGTCGTTGAACTTGGTATAGGAATTTTCGGGCGAGATGATGTCCTGGTTGTTGTATATAAGGTCGTAAAGCTTCCAGAAGGCCTTGGGATCCTGGTTATAGGCGCACCGGCCAGCGATGGCGGCGCTGTGCGCCCAGGGGTGCTGTTCGAGAGGGAAATCCTTGAACACCAGCCGCACCTGGGGATAGTTGGCCAACAGGCCCTGAAGCACATCATGGAGGCTTCTGCAGATCGGGCATTCAAAGTCCGAGAACTCCACCATGGTTATCGGAGCCTTGGGGTCGCCCCAGACGGGCGCATCCTTAAGCTGAAGCTTGGCGCGATTCTCTGCCAACGGATCCTTGGTCAGGTCCGAGAGTTCCCCGCGCAATAAATACTTGCCGTCTTTGCTGACATAAAATTGCACTGACTGCACATTGTCCTCAATTTTGACGGCAATGTCAGTGGCCAGCAATCCAGGGATATTCGTTTCTTTGAGAGGGCCGACAGTCACTTGGACGTCGGGACCAAAGGCATACAGGTTGCGCAGATAGGCTTCCACGGTCTTTTGCATCGCGGAGGGTGACTCGGCTGGCGCGGCAGTGGCCGGAGGTTTGGATTGTTGCGCGAAAACAAGCGGTGCCGTGAAGAACAAGATCACGGCGGCCAGATATCGTTTCGTAGAGGTATTCACGCTTCTCCTAGTCAGAGCTGTCTCTTGGATGAATGAATCCAAAATCGATCACGGAATCCAATGCTGCGCAATCGGAAACGGGCGGCCAAAACCAAAAGCCCGCGAGGTAATTTTCAGGCCGGGAGCGGCTTGTTTGCGTTTGTACTCGTTGCGGTCCACCAATAGCGCGATGTCGCGGACGAGTTTCAGGTCGTAGCCGCAACGATCGGCAATTTCCTGGGGACTTTGTAAATCCTCAATATAGGCTTTGAGGATGCGATCAAGGACGTCGTAGGGAGGCAGAATGTCTTCGTCCTTCTGATCGGGGCGCAGCTCCGCTGAGGGCGCCTTATTTATGGTCGATTCAGGAATCAGTTCCCTTTCGCGGTTAATCCAATTGGCCAATTCGTAGACCATCAATTTGGGAACGTCAGAAAGAATCGCCAAACCTCCGGCCATATCTCCGTATAAAGTGCAATATCCTACCGCGAGCTCGGATTTATTTCCGGTGCTGAGCACCATAGAACCAAATTTATTCGATAACGCCATCAGATAATTCCCGCGGATGCGCGCTTGAATATTCTCCTCAGTGACGTCGGGTTTCAGCGACCCAAAAACTGGCGCGGTAACCTTCAAATAAGCGTCGAACACGTCATTGATGGGCATGGTGATCATGTCGATTCCGAGGTTTTTGGCAACGGTCTGCGCGTCAGTCTTACTTCCCTGCGAGGAGTACGGGCCGGGCATCGAGACACCAAGAACATTCTCAGGGCCTAGCGCATCCGCAGCGATGGCCGCGACAACCGCGGAATCGACTCCGCCACTGAGGCCCACCAAAACTTTTTTGAAGCCACATTTTTGGACATAGTCTACCGTGCCCGTCACTATTGCGCGGTAGGCGTAGGCGATCTCTTCGTGCGGTTGATCGTGAATTTCCCCTTTGCCTGTTACGGTATCGAAGAAGACCAAATCTTCTTCGAAGGCCCGCGCTTGCGCCGCAACTTTACCGTCGGCGGTTAGCGCCATGCTGGCACCATCAAAAATCAAGCTGTCATCGCCTCCAACCTGGTTCACGTACACGATGGGCCGGCGATGATGCACCGCGATGGAGCGCAACATCTCCAGCCGCAAGCCGCGTTTGTCGATGGTGTACGGCGAAGCGGAAACATTCAAAAGGACGGTAGTTCCCTGCGCAATAATTTCGGTTACCGGATCTCGATCGTAACGGCGATTAGCCCAGAAATTTTTGTCGTTCCACACGTCTTCACAAATGGTAATACCCAACTGCTCCTGCCCAAGTCCAAACGTGGATTGCCTGTCAGCGGGTTGAAAATATCGCGATTCATCGAAGACATCGTAGGTGGGCAGAAGCATTTTGCTCTGCTCAAAAACAATACGGCCTTCGCTGATGAGCGCCGCTTTATTGGCGATGGATTTTCCGATGGATTTTTCGCGGCCGTTTTTCACGCGTCCGGCATAGCCCACGATGGAGGGCAGCGGTAGCTTGGCGGCAAGCTCCTTTAATTCCTTGTGATTGCGATCAATAAAAGCGGGGCGCTCCAGCAGGTCCTGGGGCAAATAGCCGCAAAGACAAAGTTCGGAAAAAACAGCGAGATCAGCGCCACGTTGATGGGCGGTGGTGGCCAGGCTCAAAATGCGAGCGGCATTGGCTGCAAAATCGCCGACGGTGGGATTAAACTGCGCGAGCGCTATTTTCATGCCCGGATTTGAGGATACGGTTCGTTGGGCTTGAAAGCAAATCGTGCGGGACGAGATGTTGCGAAGTGGAAAAAAGAGGATGCGGCTATTCGGAAAGTCCCAGGGACGCCGCTTCCCTGCTGCTTTTTGGACCAATATTAAATGAGGAGCTGGAAGACGGTTCCGCCAATTGCATAATGGCCGGCAGCAGCTGAGTATACAGGCTCATCTTATCGAGTAGCGCAGCAGCACCATAACTTGCGGCCAGGGATTTGGCTTCTTCGTCGTTAGCAAAGGAAATCGCTAAAGTATATTTAACGCAATGTAACTGGGATTTAACCAGCGCCGGGAGCAGATCGCGCTTCTGTGGCAAGTGCAAATCGAGAAGTAGAATTTCGGGCTTGAAGTCCGCAACCAACTGCATCGCAGCGGGAAAGGACGAGGCTTCTCCGACAATTTTAATGCGTGGCTCGTCCTGAAGAAGCTTCTTGATCGCTTCCAGCATAATTTCGCTGTCGTCGGCCAATAGTACCTTGATAGGCAATACTGCCTTATTCGCCATAAATGTCCTCCTGGCGCCTGGAGACGAGTGAGTTATAACAGAAGTGGTGGAAGGACGCTAGTTTTACTGCAAATGTAGGGCAACCTACAGAACGCTGACAGAGTGGCACGAAACGATGGCTCCCTATAAAAAAAGGCTCCTGAAATTACACCAGGAGCCCTATCCGAAAATTAAATTTGCGTTGTCAATTTAAACGCTGAAGGAGCTGCCGCAACCGCAAGTGCTCTTCACGTTGGGGTTATTAAATTTGAAACCCGCACCTTCGACGGTTTCGATATAGTCGATCTCAATGCCATCCAGGTACATGGAACTCATCTGGTCGACGGCAACCTTCAAGCCATCAAACTCAAAAATCTGATCGGTATCGTTTGTCTGGTTTTCAAACGCCATGTGATATTGGAACCCCGAGCAGCCGCCGCCCACGACGGCAACACGTAGGGCTACCGGTGAAGGGTTCTGCATAGTCATGATTTCTTTGACTTTGGTGCTGGCAACGGGCGTCAGATTAATCATAATTCCTTTGGCCTCCGGTCGCGGGCTTAGGCCGCGATCCTTGACTCATTATAGCAAACCTTTTGCTGTGCTGCACGACTGACGTTCCAGGCGTGTTGCGGCTGGAAACGCGTCCCGGCAGTTTTCTGAAAAGTACCGGAACTTCGCATACAATGTGATGCATCTATGGCACATAAAGTCACTTTGATACCGGGCGAAGGGATTGGCCCAGAGGTAGCTTCCGCGGTGCGGCGCATCTTGGCGGCCACGGGCGTGAAGATTGATTGGGAAGAACTCGAAGGCCGTGCCGACAAGAGCACGGAAAAAGGGCAATTGGTCAGTCAATCGGCGGTTGACTCGGTCAGGCGCAATCACGTGGCGCTCAAAGGCCCGATGGCCACTGCCATTGCGGGGGGCGCGCCGAGTGTGAACGTGGCGTTACGCAAGACGCTGGATCTGTATGCCAACTTGCGTCCAGTGAAAAACCTGCCCGGTGTGAAATCGCGCTTCGAAGGCGTGGATGTGGTGTTGGTGCGGGAAAACACTGAGGACCTATATTCAGGATTGGAGCATGAGGTCGTTCCGGGAGTAGTGGAAAGTTTAAAAATCATCACTGAAAAAGCTTCGACGCGCATAGCGCGGTTCGCGTTCAGCTATGCCAGGAAAATGGGCCGCAAGAAAATTCATGCCATTCATAAAGCCAATATCATGAAACTGTCAGACGGTCTTTTTCTGAAATCGATCCGCACAGTGGCCAAGGAATTTCCCGACATTGAATACTTGGAAATGATCGTCGATAACGCCTGCATGCAGATCGTACTGAACCCTCAACAGTTTGATGTGCTGCTGCTCCCCAACTTGTACGGCGACGTGATGAGCGATTTGGCCGCTGGTTTGGTCGGAGGGCTGGGGGTCGTTGGGAGCGCAAATATTGGAGACGAGGCGGCCATGTTCGAAGCGGTGCACGGCACCGCGCCGGATATCGCCGGCAAGGGCTTCGCGAACCCCACGGCGCTACTATTGAGCAGCATTCTCATGCTGGATCATCTCGGGGAACGTAATGCTGCGCGAAGCATCGAGTCGGCACTGGAAAAAGTTTACCGCGAAGGCGCGCACACCACCCGTGATGTTGGCGGCCAGGCCGGCACAGATGAATTTACGGATGCGGTGATTGGCGCGCTAAAGTAGGCGAAATTCGCTGTACGGTAAGTGGATTGCAAATTAGTGTGGCTAATGTCCTTAAAGTAGCATCCAAGAAAATCATGTGTCCATGCATCACACGCGTGTTGGCACTTTTGTTCGTCTCCTCGCTTTCCGTTCGCGCGCAAACGCCCCAGCCTCAACAAAACGAGCCCGATCAAACCGAAAACAAGGACACAACTCAAAATAAACCGTCGTTGCTGACGCCCCTGAAACCCGTAACGCAAGACGACGCCTACCAGCCTATTACCTCGCGTCAACGGCTTCGATGGTTCCTGACTAATACGATTGGGCCGCCACACCTGGTGGGAGGTCTCTTTACCTCGGCTTTCGGCACCGCCGTGGATAGACCGAAAGAGTATGGGCCCGGGTGGGCCGGATTCGGCGAGCGCTACGGCATGCGGCTAACCGGCATCGTTACTGGAAACGCTATCGAAGCGAGTGCAGGAGCGTTGTGGGGGGAGGATCCGCGCTATTTTCGTGTTCCTAACGAACCTTTTAAGAAAAGAATTCTTAACGTGGCGCAGCTCACGTTCAAAGCTCGCAGGCGGGATGGCCACTTTTCGCCGGCCTATGCGCGCTATATCGCCATCTCCGGTAACAATTTTCTATCAAACACATGGCGCGTCGATAGTGAGGCCAATACTCACGATGCTGTGATCAGGACGGCGGATGGCTTTGTGGGGCGCTTCGCCAGTAACCTTTTTGAGGAATTTTGGCCGGATATTAAGAAAGCCGCATTCCATAGGTCGCACTAACAACTGAATCTTTTACTTCCCTGCTAGGCTGAAATCACCTCACTCAGGCTAGGGCACCAACTTGCAGACGATGCCACAAATTTATTTATCTGGGGCCTGCCGGTGCCAAGCGGCTCACGAGTTCCAGGCGACTTTGGAGAGCTGCTGCTTACGGGATTCCCATTCGGAGCCTGAGAGCAGACGCGGCGCGACGTCGATTAGACGAGGGATGAGCTTAAAGACCCTCGCAGCCGACCAGGGGTGCCCATCACGAGTCCGGTATTCGCGTATGTTGAGAGCATCGGCCATGCTGGTGAAGGAGATATCCTGGACGATCATTTCGGCGAGAAATTTGAGGGTCTGCGTTTCGAGGGGATCGTCTTCCAGATGGCGGCAGTCGGCAGCGATGCGCAAACCGAAAGGGATTTCTTCCGAGCCAACTTCGGCCACTGGCTCTTCTGGTTTACCGGAGATTTCGATCTCGCGTTCCCACTCGAGCGCCACCAGGCTCCAGCCAGCATCATGCATCTTGGACAAGTAAACGGAAGTGGGAAGAATGGTGACCTTCTCTCGAATGCGGTCGATTTTTTTCACCGGAGTGCCTCCTGAAACCTTCGTTCGATAAGCGCAACTAGACCCGCGCCCACTGTAAAGAGCAAAATCGCGGCCGATTGGATGGCATTTGTAAGTCCAACACCCCAAAATCCTTTAGAAATATTGACGTGCCAGACAGATTGTGGTTTTGTTCGCATGCGGGACGGATGTGTCGCGATGTCGAACAATTCGAGGTGGGATAAGCTCGCATAGATGACTTTATCGTGCTGCCAACAGCGACCCATCGCTGTCATCGTCAGTGTCCGATATCGTTACATATGCATTCTGAAAACGGACACTGTCGAATTGGCATTCGCACTCTAAATGATTAAAATGTGGGATTTAGCATTGGCCCACACGATGCTACGTCTCCTGTCTACGGAGGAACCACATGCCCTTCCTCAATGATCTCAAGACTGCGCTGCGCTCTCTCTCCAATGCCATGGGCCTCACGATCACTGTGGTGCTAACCCTCGCGCTGGGCATTGGCGCTAACGCGGCAATCTTTACGTTAGTGCGAGGCGTGCTTCTTCGCCCACTCGTCAATCGTGACGAAAACCGCCTGATCTACATTCGACAGAGCGCTCCGGGCTTGAACAGCCCCAACACATCGTTCTCCGTACCCGAAATCCAGGATCTGCGCACCAGCGTCAAGAGCGTCAAGGAGTTCGGCGACTTCTCGGACTTTCAATTCACTATGGTGGGTCTTGGCGAGCCGCGAGGTGTTAAGGCTGGCGTCGTAGGCGGCAATTATTTCGAAGTGATGGGGTTGCATCCGGTCCTGGGGCGTTTGCTTGATATGCGCGATGACGGTCCCAATGCCGCGGGAGCTGTGGTCCTCACCTATCGCTTTTGGAACACCGCCCTTAAGAAAGACCCCTCCGTCATTGGCAGAACTATCCGGCTCGAAAGCTTCGGAGCGCGTACCGGCACGATTGTGGGAGTCCTCGAACCATCCGTGCCCTATCCCGACGAAACACAAATGATGGTCAACGTGGTCTGCAGTCCGCATCACCTTTCCGCCACCATGGTTACTGGGCGTGTCCATCGCATGACGGAACTCTTCGGACGCCTGGCCCCGGGCGCAACTCTTGAACAAGCCCGCGCGGAGCTGGTCTCTGTCCACCAGACAATGGTGAAAGACCATCCCGACGCCTATCCAAAGAACGCCAACTACAGCATTGAGACCAGACTCTTGCGCGACCAGATCACCTCCAGCGCAAAAACGATTCTGCTCGTTCTGCTGGCGGCAGCCGCGCTGGTCTTCGTTATTGCTTGTTCCAACGTGGCCAACTTAATCCTGGCGCGCACCGTTCGACGCGAAGGAGAACTGGCCATTCGCGCCGCGCTCGGCGCGACAAACTCGGCGTTGCGCCGCACGCTTCTTGCAGAAAGCCTGATACTTTGCGGTGGCGGTGCATTGCTTGGGGTGATCAGCGCGCGTCCGATGGTTTCCGTGCTGGCGAGCTATGCCTCGCGATTCTCGGTGAGGGCACTCGATCTGGAAGTCGATTCCAGCATGTTGTGGGTGGGAGCTGGACTGGCGCTCGTTGCCGCCGTGGTACTGGCGTTTGTACCCCGCTTGCCCTCTGCTGACAGTTCCAACGGCTTGGGCCTCCCGAGCGGCAGTGTACGCATCACCGGCAGTACCGGGCGTCGCCTCCGTGTTTTTGCCATTACGCAGATCGCTGCGTCCTTCCTGCTGCTGGCGGGCGCCAGCATGCTGGTCAAAACGCTGCTGGCTCTGCAGTACGCGCAGATCGGCATCGATACCGATCACATCCTCACGATGGACGTTCCGGTAATGTCTTATGGCAAGACGCCCGAGCAGATCGCCGGCTTTTATCGCGAAACAACTCGCCGCATCGCGGAGCTTCCTGGGGTGCAGAGCGTTGCAGTCGGCTTCAACATGCCCTGGCGTGAAGCCAGCTTCGGGCCGGGCCTGCAATTCACCGCCGAGGGTCATACCAACAACCCCGGTGAAGATCCACGCGCCCAGTTTCGTGCAGTCTCCCCAGGATATTTCGCCACCCTCGGCATTCCGATTGTTGCTGGACGTGATTTCAACGAGTCCGACCGCCGGGATGGAGAGCACGTTATCATCATCAGCCAGAGCCTTGCGCAGCGCATGTTCCCCAATCAGGATCCCGTCAACCGACACGTTACTTGGACAGACCCGGTGATCAAGTTCATCCCAGGGTTCACGCCTGAACCCATGCGCATCGTGGGGGTCTTCGGCGATTTCGATGACGAACACGTCATACCGGGGCCACAACTCACAATTTATCATCCTTGGGAACAGCTTATGTTTGGCGGCGACATGTTTGTGCGCACCAGCGGTAATGCTTATGGGTTGGTGGCCCCGATCACCCGCATGATCCATGACATGTCGGCGGATCAGCCTGTCGAGCACCCCGCCACGCTGTCGGATGTTCGCTCGGAAGTACTCACCGCGGACCGACTGAACTCTATAGTGTTCGGAGGCTTTGCCATCGTGGCGTTGGCAATCGCGGTCGTTGGAGTCGCGGGCGTGCTGGCTTTTTCGGTTAGCGCTCGGACGCGCGAGTTTGGCATCCGGCTGGCGATTGGCTCGCAGCCGAGCCGTCTTCTGGCCGGCGTGATCGCTCAAGGCGCCCTCATGGCTGCGATCGGTGTCGTTACCGGCGCGGCGTGCGGCTACGCGTTAGCGCGTCTGGCGAACAGGTATTTCGACGGGATGCAAATGCCAAGCGCATTGCCGGTGGTCGCGTCGGCGATTGTGCTGTTGGCCGCCGCGGTCATCGCTTCGGCGCTCCCCGCGGCTCGGGCCGCGCGCGTGGACGTCATCCAGGCCCTGCGGTCGGATTAGTCTCCCAGTTCATCGGGACCCACCCGTTTCTTCGGCCGTTTCTTTGACATTGATGTGCAGCATTCGGCTGCGCGGGCTGATACAGAACCAGGCTACGAATGAGTGTGTGACCTGATCGTCTTTCACATCTGCGCTGGAACGGCAGCGTTGCTGCGCTACTGCGTCATGAAGGTTTTTACGGGGCTTGGGACTTTATCGCTGGCGCCACTAGCGTTGACGGAGTCAACTTTGTAGTAGTAGGTAGTCTTGGGTGTGAGGCCGTCTACGCGCACGCGGAAGACCGTATAGGAATGGCCGGGATTGAGGCGAATGTGAGATTTTGCGGTCTGGCTGAGGCTTTTTGGGTCTGTACCGTAGTGGCATATGGCAGAACGCACACGCCCTAGTCTTGAAGGGGGACATATTCTTATCGAAATTCAGGACCTTGCCCAATAAAACGTTTGCCCTTTGTCCGGTGTGGGCCAATGTTGGTGGTTGGCCAGTGAGCGTCGATGGTGGCAAAGCACGCAACTGCGCTAGCGCCTCGCCTTCGATATTGTCAACTTAACGGATGACCCGGTTTATCTCGGAATCGATATCGGAGGGAAGAATCCCCGGCGGGTATGGGTTGTAAATCGGCGGTGGCGTGTCGGGATCATGCCATGCTGCTGGCGCGGCTCCATTGAGCCGAGTGGAGATCAGCAAGGTGACCGCGACCCCAGCGCAGAGTATTCCCAGTGCTATCAGTCGCCTTTCTTCCATTACGTAAACTCCTTTCGTGACCTTGACGTTCGGAGTGATTTGGATTGATGACGCACTCGATGGACACACGACCAAGGTCCTTCGCGGCGTCACCGTTAAGCAGTGTTCGGCCCGAATAAGAAACTAAGCTTTGGTTTGGACTGCAAAGGAGAGCCTACTCGACGACCATCTGAGACCGGGACCGACGATTGTGCCCGGGGGACATTCTCGTGGTCCACGCAAAATCTCAAACTCAGCTGGTACGCAAAGGGGACGTTTACCTATGCATAGCCCGATCTCTGTCACACAAGGTTCGCTCAGCGGTGGGACTCGCCCGGAGCAAAAGTGGACAGATCAAGACCACCTGGTAGAGTTCTTTACTAAATTTCTTAGCGCGACTGGAACACTGAATTTGATCCAGGCGCGTCGGTCAGTTGATTGGAATTCGCCAGAAGACCAGACCTGACAAATTCCACTTCTGAAATCGCGATTTACGGTTTCGTACATCGGGTAACACCAGGGAACATTGTCGTCAATCGGGATAATCATTTAGTACTTGCGTTGGGCTGGAATTCATTTCTGGCCTCGGCAAAGGCGACACGCTGGTATTGGTGATTTTGAGTTACTGGCTATGTAGCATGGTTCACAAATTCGTTTAAGCATAAGCTAACGCTGCCAAGCAAAGCGCTTCCCTGTCTGATCCCGGTTCTCTCGCTAAACATCGTGAGTTTTCATTTTCGCGCGCGCGCTTTCGTGAGAGACTACCGCCGAATTATTCGACGGAGGCTCCCAATGAAAAGATTACTAGCTACGATCGCTCTGACCCTCACTCTGCTTGGTTCCCTGTTCGCCCAGGATGTAATACAAACCCGCGTCAAACACATCAAAGTGTTGGCCGAGGACGACAAGGTTCGCGTCCTGCATTTCACTCCGTCCAAGGGCGACAAGACTCCCGTTCATTCCCATCCGGAAACGGTGCTGTACGTTATCAAGGGAGGCAAGATCCGTATCACCTTGCCTGACGGAACCTCGAATGTAGTCGAATTTAAGGCCGGTCAGACTTCGTTGCGTCCTCCCGTCACTCATTCCGATGAAGCGCTTGATGACATCGATGCGATCATCATCGAACTCAAGAAGTGACCTTCATCGGTTCTGGATGGAGTCCGAGAGGCGGCAGCGATGGTCAGTTGTGGGGCGCGTAGATCTGGTAGACCATCAGATACACGATCACGCCCGTAACGCAAACATAAAACCATAATGGCAGCGTCCAGCGCGCGATGATACGGTGGCGGTCAAACCGCTCCTGCAATGCGCGGCGAAGTGTAATAAGAATCATGGGAACGATTACGATGGCCAGAATGGTGTGCGAGGTCAGCAATACGAAATAGACCGGGCGGATCCAGCCCTGTCCATGAAATGGCACGTGGCCCACGCGGTAGTGGTACAGCAAGTAGGAAAACAAGAAAACGGTGGAGACCGCAAACGCCGAAATCATGAAGCGCTTGTGAATTTGCACTTTACCGTTGCGAATGGCGGTGTAGCCGCACGCGAGCAGCACGCCACTGGTACCGTTCAAAAAGGCATTTAGAGCGGCGTGAGAGAACATAAGCGAGCTAACGTGTTACCTCTAAGTTCTCTTTTCTAATGAACGTCGGCGCGCAGGAGAAATTGGCCCGCAGCATCATCGCGGGATTTTGTCGTAGGCCATTAAGGCCAGCAGCAACGGAATGTGCAGCACGGTAGCGTGCATGAGCCACTTGGCGCGCACGTTGGTCTTGGTGCTGGCGGCCCACAGAGCTACCTGCACCAGCGCAGTGCTCACCACCAGCGCGCCGAAAAAGTATAAAACTCCCGCAAGACCCAGCAGTGCAGGAAGCAAACTTACGGCCACGAGCCCGGCAGCGAACCACACAATCTGGCGAAATGTGCGGGTGCCATTGCGATCGACTACCGGCAGCATCAGAATGCCGGCGCGGGCGTAGTCCTCGCGGTACATCCAGGCAATGGCGTGGAAATGCGGGAACTGCCAGAAGAAAAGAATGGCGAAGAGCAGCCATGCACCGAGATCCAACGAGCCGCTGGCCGCTACCCAACCGATCATCGGCGGAACAGCGCCAGGAAAAGCGCCAACGAAGGTGGCCCACACCGTGCGCTTCTTTAGCGGAGTGTAAGCAAGAAGATAACTTAGACACGTAAGCGTGCCCAGAGCGCAAGTCAGCACTCCACCTACGATGAAGAGATCGACGGCTCCGGCAACTGACAGGGCCACGCCGAAAAACAATGCTTCGCGAGGTTGAACCACGCCGGTAGGAAGCGGGCGGCCAGCGGTACGGCGCATGAAGCGGTCGGAATCGCGCTCAATGTAATGATTCAGCGTGGCTGTTCCGGCCGCAATTAGCATGGTGGCAAACACGGTATGCAGCATGTGCAGCCAGTTCAACGGCCCGCGCGCACCCATGTAATACCCAGCGGCAGTAGTTATCAGCACCAGAAACGAAACGTCAGGCTTGGTAAGGGTGATGAAGGCATTGGCACGCGAGGACAAGGTCAATTCGGTGGTGCGCGCAGTGCTCATGAAATGGCCACCGGCCGCTGCGTGGCAGCGGGCAATTCCCTTCTGCGAGGAACCAGACGATAGCAGAGTAAAACAATCAGTATGGAAATGCCAAAGAGTATAGCGCCGACCACAGTGTGCAGCACAGTGAGCGTAACCATCAGGGGCATCGGCTGTGGCGCGTCGGCGGTAGTTAAGCGCGACCAGTAGGCACCCAACCCGAGGAGCAACTGTGTACCAAGGATGGCATGCAACAATATACGCGTTTTGGAGATGGCGGCGGACTTCTCAAACCGCTTGCGCAAAACCGCAGCTAGCCAGATCACCATGCCTAAAACGATTAAAGCGCCTACCATGTGCGGCCACACCGGGATTTCTTTGTGCCGGAAGCCGGCTCCCAGGATCACCTGGAAATAAGTTACCGCGGCGTTCGCAATGGCGAGGGAGTGAATCGCAGGCGAGCCCGTGTCTTCCACCTGAGGTTGATCGGAGACCCACCACCGGCCGGTAAAGACCGCGATACTCAAAAGCGCGGCAAAAACAATCTGGGCAAAACACGCGTGCATGACAGGCAACCAGTAATGAAGCAACTGGCGCACCACTTCCCCGCCAAGGACCGCTTGGGCCGCAATCCCAGCGACGGCGATCACGCTAAACCAACGCAGCCAGCGGCGTTCGTCTTGGGCCCACACCGAAACAGCAAGCCCGATGGAAAGCAGCCCCAGGACTCCTGCGATCACCCGATGAGAATGTTCGAAGCGGATCCCACCCACCATCGGCGGCGTAAGCGTGCCATAAGAAAGCGGCCAATCTGGAACGGAGAGCGCGGCCTCGTTGGAAGTAACCAGAGCGCCGGCCACGAGGAGGAGGATGGTCCAGCAGACGACAAAAATCGCAAACCGATGGACAGACGGATGGTAAGTGGTCGTCACTGGTCCAAGTCCCAACGGCGGATTATACATGAGTGGCGTTGTAGCGCTATCAGGAAAATGGCGTCAAATCCTTCAAAACTCTAGAACTAATCGAACCACGCGGCCTAATCCGCTGAAACCGCTTCAAACTTTTGTTGCCGCAGCGGGAATACTTGCCGACGCCACAATCGCTGCGCTCGCAGGCTCCAACCCGATAGCGCGCAGTACGAGGTCTTTCAGTGCGGCTATGAAGAAAGGCGAGTCGCCCAAAGCGGGCATCATGCGGAATGTTTTGACGCCCAGCTTCTTGGCTTCCTCGCGAGCCTCGACGTTTATTTCGTGAAGCGTCTCAATGTGTTCGGTCACGAAAGAAATGGGCACCACCAGCATTTCCTTCACGCCTTCGTGAGCCAACCGCTCGATGGTGCTTGTTAATGGCGGCTGGAGCCATTTGGCCGGACCAACCCGGCTTTGATAACAAAGAATGTGAGTACGTGGCCAATCGGGAAATTGGTGCGGGCCTCTCTCGCAAGTTAAACGCACCGTCGCTTCGATCTGACGCGGGTACGGATCGCCCTTTTCGACCAGGCTCATGGGCAGCCCGTGAGCGCTGAAAATCAAATGAATCCGCGAGCTATCCGGAAATTGTCGCAGCACTCGGCCGATGTTTTCCACCAGACCGCGAATGTACAGCGGATGATTGTAGAAACTTTCTACCACGCGTTCCGGCGGCGTCCCGCGAGCGCCTGTCCACTTGGCGTGATCCGCTACGCGGTGCCATTCCTTCATGCTGCTGAGAGTGGTGGCGTAAGAATAGTGCGGATATAGCGGGAGCAGCACGATTTCATCGAGTGGCCCGGCATTGCGCAGTGTGTCTAAAGCTTCGACACTCATGGGATGCCAATAACGCATGGCTATTACCGCCACTGGATCGACGTGAGGCTTTAGCGAGTGCACTAAACGTATGCGCTGGCGTTCGGTGAGCGTAGCGATCGGAGAGCGGTAGCCAATTTGCTTGTAACGTGCCATCACCGGTATGCAGCGGCGCGAAGAAATTAATTTCGCGATAGGCTTGCGCAGCATACCGAGAGGGCCAAGCGGGATAATGTCCGGATCGAGAAAAAGGTTCAGCAGAAATGGCTCAACCGCGGCCAACGAATCCGGGCCGCCGAGTTGAAACATCACGATGCCGACGCGCTTCTTTGCTGCCACTTATTTGCCCCGGTGCAGAGAATTTTTGAGGCGCTCAATGTCTTCGTGAAGCGCGGCGGCGCGGCGCGCTACTGACAAGTAGTACGCGAAGAAAATGCCCCACGCGATTAAATATGCGGCAAAAATGCTATTGAGATTCTTCATACCGCCTCCGCTTCATGACGTACCATCTCGAGCTCACCACGCGCCGCTTCCATCAGGTAACGGGAGCGCATCAACAAGGCCATCAACGCAAGCATCGCGAACCACGAAAAAAAAGTTACCCACCACATTGTGGGATCGAGTCCCGAACCGGGGCCGCCCATAATCACTGGCTGGGGATGCTGGGTGCGCCACCAGCGGATAGAGCCAAAAACGAGCGGCACATCCAGGAAGGCAAAGATGCCAAAGAGCGCGCTAAAGAGAGCACGCCGATCAGGCTCTTCCACCAGGGTGCGTAAAACTAAAAAGCAAACGTATAGCAGCCAGAGAATTAGTGTGGATGTCAGACGCCAATCCCAAGTCCACCATATTCCCCATACAGGATGGGCCCAGATCGGTCCACTGACTAAAACCACGGAAGTGAATACCAACCCCACTTCCGCCGCGGAAACGCTGAGCCAATCCCATTGAGCCTGGCGGCGAATTACGTAAAGAACGTTGGCGACGAAGCAGATAAAGAATGCGGTGAGACCTGTCCACGCACTGGACACGTGAAGATAAAAAATCCGCTGGATCGGGCCCATGGTGCGTTCCGTGGGCGCGACAAAGAACGCCCCGTAAGCCGCCGCGCCGACCAGAAAAAACACCACTGCTGCGGCCAGGACTTGCTTCTTCATGCCGATTATTCCTCCAGAAGATATTCGCCCAAAAGCCATAGGAGCGTCAAAAACACCACGTCAAACGCCACCAGAAAACCGATGCCTTTCCATTCCACATAGGGCGAGGCATCTAAAAGGCCGATTGTTACTTGAGTGCTGGACACCAGCACCGGGGTCAAGAGCGGCAACAATAAAAGCGGAAGCAGCAGTTCGCGCATGCGCGCCTGCGCAGAAATTGCGGAGAGCGCTGTGCCGGCTATGGAGACGCCGAGGCTCCCCAGAAAGAAAACCAACAGCAGTTGGCCGAGCACCCGCAACACCGGCACGTTATACAAAACTGCAAAGACGGGGAGCATCAGCACTTCGGTGAAAAGCAGAAATAAGGTATTGGCGATGAGTTTCGCGAGAAAAATGGCGAACGGATCGCTGACGGACAGGCGTAAGGCGCTGAGGGTATCGTTATTTTGTTCGCGCAAAAAACAAGGTTGCAACATGAGCGACGCGGCGAAAAGAAAGGCCAGCCATAAAAGCCCCGGGCCAAAGCGCCGCGAGTCGCTGTAGGTAGGGTCAAAGGTGAAGCTGAAAAGCACGATGACCATCAGGATAAAAACAACCGTGGTGGTCAGCAGTTCCCTGCTGCGAAACTCCGTGCGGAGTTCCTTGCCAAGCAACACCGTGGTGCTGGAGAGCAAGCTCATTCAGGCGTCGGCGAAGGTCAAGATTGAGCGCACTTCCGCACCCGAGTGCGTGTCTGCAACGATGAGTCCGGCGTCGAGGCGAATCGCCCGAGTGGCGAGCATGGAAATTTCCGACTCGCCGTGCAGGCTCATGAGAATCGTGCAGCCGGTGTCGCGCAGCTCTCGCAGCGTGGTAGCCAGCCATCCTACGCCTTGCGGATCGAGCCCGGTGCTAGGCTCATCCAACAGCAGGATGGAAGGTTCATGCAACAGCGCTCGCGCGATAGCAACGCGTTGGCGCATCCCTCGTGAGAAAGTACGCACTAGAGAAGAGCGCCGGTCGTACAAGCCAACTTCATACAAAAGTTTGTTCACACGCTCCGCGGCATTGTGAGTTCCCTGGAGACGCGCGAACAGCAGTAAATTTTCTTCGGCGGTAAGTTCGTCGTACACCATGGTGGCGTGCGCCACAAAACCTGCGCTGTTCTTTGCGCGAACGGCCTCGGTCTTAGCCCCATGCGAAGCCGCGCCGGGCACCGCTCCAGTAGCCGATGGAAACGTTAGCTCGCCTGAGGACGGACGCACCAGTCCGGCGGCGATGCGTAACAGCGTGGTTTTTCCAGAGCCGTTGCGCCCCGCAAGCGCTACGCATTCGCCCGGCGCGATTTCAAAACGGACGCGCCGCAAGGCAGCGAGACCGCCGTAACGCTTTTCAATATTTTCGAAGCGAATACCGGTAGGCGAAAAACCGCGCGACGTCACCGGGCGGCCTCGAAGGCGCACTGAAAATACCGCGAGCGAATCGAGACAGTTGCAGCACGGCGGATCAAAGCTCAGCCTCGAACCAGATCGCGCAGAACCTTTTCCGCACGCGCTCGTTCCGATGTGTATTCTTCGTCGGGAATAGTCCCGGCCTGATGGCGGAGCTCCAGTCGAAACAGCTGATCTTTCAAATATTCCAGGCTGGTTGCTACAGCAGCGTTCACATTTTCTATCGACGGAGTAGAAGAATTGCCCTGCGAGGCAGTCGCGGGAGTTTTCTTTGAGTGAGACGTCGTGAACAGATCCGCCGAATTCTCCGAGGGCGCCACCGTTACAGCAACCGGTTTGCGCGCCAGCAAGATTGCGCCCACGGCGAAAACTCCCACAAAGCCAGCGACGAGCGGCCATTTAAGTACATCGAGCCTGCCAGGAACTTGCTGAATATTTACGGCAGCGGCAGCGCCTTGGCCTTCTTGTCCGGGCTGTCCCTGGTCGGCGCCACCATTTGCACTGGGAGGCGGAGCGGTGCCGGACACGTTCACAGCGACGGTCGCATTGGCTGCGAGATTTTCGCGCCCGTAGATCGCCATTCCTTGTTCTTGTCCGCCAGCTTGCAAGCCTTCTCCAGTAATCTGGACGCTTGGGGGCGCAACCACCAGGAGCCGGCGAGCAGCGTAGGGAGAAGCAGCGATTTTTATCGCCGCGGTATTGTTGGGATAAGGAATTTCGTAAGAGTAGCGCACCGTGTTTTCGCCCGGCCGGAAAGCGTAAGCAATAGCGAAGTTTCCCTTGCCCTTATCGATAGGAGCTTGGACTACCGGCATTCCCGCAGGCCCGGAAGCAGCCACCTGTTGCAATTGCGCGCCTTCGGGCAAGGAGAATTCAAAATTGCCATCCGGTCGAAAATAAGCTTCCGGCGGCTTGGTATCGTTCTGTAAGGAATATTCTTCGCCGACAATCAGAGTCGCGCCATTGGGCTGAAAGAAAACCACGCGCGTAGTGACGGCGACGGCCTTCGGGTCTTTAGTTGGTTCGTACACCGCGACTTCCACATCACTCTTGCCGGGCGGTACCGGCTGGTGGAAATTAATGCCATGATACACTGCGCGTACCAGCATCGGTTGAGCGCCCAAATTCGGATTGTCGAATGTAAATTGCCCTTGCGCGTCCGATTGTGTATTTGCTACCGGCTGCATTCCGCCTTGCAATTGGATGAGCATCACCGGGACGCCAGACGCAGCTTTACCGGTGGTGCCGTTTTTTACCGTGCCGTGCACGGTGCCCGCTTGCGCGACGTTCACAATAGGTCCAACGGCGCACAGCAAAATCACCGCACAAAATTTTCCTGTGAGCTTTAGAACCGCTCCATTCATTGAGGACCTCGCGCTGCCGCAGCCGGACGAGGCCCGCGCGGACGGCGCACTTGCGATTCCGTGACTTGATCAATTTCCGCGAGCACCAGTGCCGCTTCATTTTCCAGCGAAACCTTCATGGCCTCGAAATCACCTTCCGAATATTTTCCGGAACGGAATTCGAATCGTAGATCGCGCAAATTGTCGTAGATGCTGTCGCGGCGCTCCAGCAGTTGATCGAGCTTGGTGCGATGGGGAGCCAGGTCGGAAGCATCTGGCTGAATATAAAAAATAAAAATCAAAGTAGCGGCAGCCAGTGCGAAGCATGCGCCGAGCACGGCCCAATCGGTGGCGGTCACGCCATTCAAAACAAGAGCCGCGAAATGATTCATCAGTCCTGCGTCTCCCGCGCAGCCCGCAAACGCGCTCGCTCCAGGGCCTCAGGTGAGATGCTGCCATGATCCGCAGCACTGCTAACGGCGTGGGCTGGGCGTTTGCGCCACCGGCTGATCACGAACAGAACCAGCACCAGTCCAATGGCCAGATAAACGGCAGGCATGCTCCAAGCCACGAGACTAAAGCCGGAGTGCGGGGGTTCGGCGTAAACTTTGGTGCCAAACTCCTGGACGAAGGCTTGCGTGATGGCGTCTTCGGAATCCCCCCTGGCAACAGCTTGGTCCACTTCCTTAAGCATCGCAGTGGAAGTCGTGCACCCAATATGATTGCATTGGGTCAAAACCTGATTGCAGTTGCACATGCACATGAACTTGCCGGCGATTTGATGAGCACGATCAGAGGACTGTTGCGCCGGCAGCGGCGATACCAGCAGCGGCAAGGACCCCGCTGCAAAAAGCGCCAGCGCCAGGAAAATACGGCGTCCCTTAATCATGACCCTCTCTCAGCGTCGGCGAAGGCGTCAGCGTTCCTGCCAGCGATTTGACTCGCGTAGGTTCTTGAACCGCCGAGAAAACCAGGACAGCGCGCCGGTTCGGTAGAAGCGCCACTAAAGTCCCGAGCACAACGATCACGCCGCCGAACCAGATGCACTTCACGAGCGGGTTGAGATAAACGTGAATGACCGGCGCCTGCGTATCGGGGCTTTGCCCCGCATACACGACATACAAATCCTGTTTGAGTGTGGAATAAATGGCGACCATGGTTCCAGAGGCCTGATTGGCGGGGAAAATACGGCGCTCGGGGTAAAGCATCATGACCGGCTTATTGTCGCGAGTGACCTCGATGATCATCCGTTCGGCGGTGTAATTTTTTTCCTGCTTATTGTCAAAATTCTGCAATAGCAAGGAATAGGGGCCGATCTGCATGCTGGAGCCAATCTGCATTTCTTTTTGCACGTCGCGATTAAATGCCGTTCCCGCGATTCCGATAAAAATCAAAACCATGCCCATGTGAACGATGTACCCACCATATCTGCGGGTATTACGCATGGTCAGATCCACTGCGGAAGCAAGGAACGAAGCGCCTGAACGCGCGCGAATGACTTTGGCGCCGCGGTAAAACTCCATCAGGATCGTGGAGGCTACAAAGACGCAAAGAATGAGGCAGACTAAAGAATAAAATCCGCGAACGCCAAGCGGGAAGGCGATGGCACCAGCGATAAGACCCATCAACAAGGGCCAGCCAAAATTACGCTTCAAGCTATCGAGCGAAGTTTTGCGCCAGGCCAGCAATGGGCCAACGCCGGTGAGGAACAAAAGCAATAAGCCAATGGGAATATTTACTTTGTTAAAAAACGGCGTACCCACGCTGATTCGGTCTCCGGTGAACCACTCGGAGAAAACCGGGAAGAGCGTGCCAGAAAGAACCGCGACGCAGGAAACCAGCAAAATCAAATTATTAAAAAGAAAGCTGGATTCGCGGGAAACGATGGAGTCCAGCTGATTTTCGCTCTTCAAATAATCGCGATTCTTGAAATATGCGGTCAGGCATACCAGAAGAATTACGAGGATGAATCCCACAAACCAGCTGCCAATGTTTGAGCTGGCAAAAGCATGCACCGAGCTGACCACGCCGCTGCGAGTTAAAAATGTCCCCAGAATGCATAACAGGAAAGTGGAGAAAACCAGCCACACATTCCACACTTTCATCATGCCGCGCTTTTCCTGCATCATCACGGAATGCAAAAACGCAGTGCCGGTTAGCCACGGCAACAATGAAGCGTTTTCGACCGGATCCCAGGCCCAGTATCCGCCCCAACCCAAAACCGCATAAGCCCAGTGCGCGCCCAGCAAAATTCCGGCAGTCTGAAAACCCCACGCAATCATCGTCCATTTGCGGGTGAGGTGAATCCACTTTTCCCCAGGATAGCGAGCCAGCAGGGCGCCCAGGGCGAAGGCAAATGGAATGGTGAAACCGGTGTAGCCCGAATAAAGATTCGGCGGATGAATCACCATCTCTGGATATTGCAGCAAAGGATTCAAGCCATTGCCGTCGCCGCGAGCGACCAGATCCATCGCGCCGTTCACTCCCGGAACGCCCAATGCCTTAAATGGGCTGGCAACGAAATTATTCAACGTAAGGAAAAATATCTGTACGCCTGCGAGAACGACGCCAACGTAAGGCATCAACTCGCCATTTTTGTGTCGATAGGCGATCAGCGCGGAGAAGACATAGACGGCAAGCAGGAAGCTCCAAAACAGCAGCGAGCCTTCTTGCCCAGACCAAAGCGCGGCGACCTTGTAAAACGGGGAGAGGCTGCGATTGCTGTGAGCTACAACGTAGGCGACTGAAAAATTATCGCTGAAGAACAGGTATTCGAGACTAAAGGTAGCTAGAAATATCAGACCGCATGCCGCTAGTCCAGCCTGCCGAGTGCTTTTTACCAGCAGCGGATGGCGGGTGCGAATCGCGGCAATGCCGCCGACAAAAGCGTACACCGCACACACAAAAGCCAGCAGCAGCGCAAAAGAACCGAATACATCCACCGAGTCCCCACTTCCTCCCCGAACAATGGAGCGTTACATTGTGCTGGTGCGTGCCCCATCAGCCGTAGGAGCCGCCGTGCCGCCCGGCGCAGCTTCATACTTCGATGCGCACTTTGCCTGCACGTGCTCCGCAACGAAACGGCCGTCTGCGGCAGGCCGGCCTTCTACCAAGGCTTGCGACTTATCTACGAAGGTGTCCGGCAGAGGCTCGCTGCCTACATAACTAACCGGCAACGACTTCCCTTCCCCCTGCAACACAAAATCCACGCGACCAGATAGCCTTTTAATGCTTCCCGGCTCAACGGTGCCGCCGACACGCATGCGCTGGCTTAACGACGCGCCCTGCAGAGTCTGCAGTTCGGCGATGGTGTGATAGTAAGTTTTGCTTTCGCCATACCCCATCCAGGCCAGACCAGCCAGCGAGAGAACTATCACTCCGATGCCAATCCCAAATTTCGCGCGTTTCTGCACAGCTACACCTCCCAATGGCCCCGATTCCGATTAGGCCGATTCTATCACAGCTCAATATAGGGAGTTGACGTACATCGCTAGGCGCAAATCCCGCCCGACTAGCGACTTGCGGGCACCGCCAGGACATCTTGAAAACGCGTGATGGCGGCCTTCACCTCGGCGGGATTCGCATGATCCAATGCAAACGCTCGGCCATCGTCGAGAACCAGTTCGCAACCCAGCTGGGCGGAGGCGAAGCGCTCAATCAGTGGAGCCAAACTCCCAGAAATAAATGCCAGACGCTTTGGTTTTAGCGAGCGACGAATCCGCGTGAAAAGCGCTGGCAGGCGAGCAGTCAATGTATCGTTCAAGAAATCGGTCCGGCTTGACGGAACTCCCAAAGGGCATTCGAGCACATGCGTCAAATAAATGCCACGTCGCTGAAACTCCGACTGAATCGCATCGGCGGATTTACCGGCGACAGAAATCCCCGCAGCAGCAAGCAGATTCGCAGCTTCCCCGGTGTGATGCTCCTCAGGCGAATACAGAAATTCCGCCAGCGCTTGTGGAGAAACGGCTGCAAGCAACAGCGTGTGGAGATGGATTGGCCGGTACCGAGTGGCCCACTCCAGGCGCTGCAACCGTCGCGCAATATGTTCCGAGGAAGCCGGCTGGCCGCAGCCGTCACACAAAATTTCTGAATTATGGGAGGTCATTGCTGCTTAGCAATGTAATGCAGCAGAAGAACGAGAGCAAACAGAACGCGGAACTACGAGGAAACCGGCGTATCGGAAGGCAGCTTAGCGCGCAGGCACCACTTCAATTCCTGGCTGATTTCCGTGATTTCCATTCCGGCCATAACGATAAATTTGCAGCTCAACATTTCGCGAGACTCATCGTCATCAGGTAGCTGGCAGGAAACACGGCAATATTGGCACTCCTGATTCCAGCAGAAGCGTCCGTACGGAATCGTTTCGGGGCTGATGAATTGGAAGCACCGCAGCAGGGAGTTCCGTTCTGGGACTCGGAATTTCTTTCCCAGCAAGGTGATCTCCACGAGTTTTTCGTAAGGCCGGAAGGGCTCGGACATCTGCAGATTCCTCCGCGCCCGGGCCCAGATTCAAGGCGATCCGAACACGTCTTCAGATTAGTCCCACAAGGGGATAGCAACAACCAGAGGTATTGGGGAGAGTTGCGAATGTGCCAAGGGTCAAAGGTCAAGGGGTGCGGCGTTTACCACTTCCGGTAGTTCACCAGCGTTACATGCCTAAGTCGAAGAATTGCCCCATCTTGCGGAACTTTTCGTAGCGCGCATCGAGTAACTCTTTCTGCGATTGCTGAGAGAGCATCAGCAATTGCCGGTCAAGGACTGCATCCAGCAAGCGGCTGGCTGCTTCCGGATCAGTGTGCGCGCCGCCTTCGGGCTCCGGAACGATTTCGTCGATAATTCCAAACTCCTTCAGGTCCGACGCGGTGATTTTCAGCGCGGTAGCTGCAACCTCCGCTTTGCTGGAATCGCGCCACATGATCGCCGCGCAGCCTTCGGGGGAAATGACGGAATAAAAACTGTTTTCGAAGATGTTCACGCGGTCCCCTACGGCAATCGCCAGAGCGCCACCGGATCCGCCTTCTCCTGTAACAGTGACGATAATAGGTACCGGTAAGCGGGACATTTCGCGAAGATTCCGCGCGATGGCTTCCGCCTGTCCGCGCTCTTCGGCGTCAATGCCCGGGTAAGCGCCGGGCGTGTCGATAAACGTGAAAATCGGGCGGCAAAACTTGGCGGCCAGCTGCATCACCCGCAATGCCTTGCGGTAGCCTTCCGGTTTGGGCTGGCCGAAATTTCGCTGCACCCGCTGCTTGGTGTCGCGGCCCTTCTGATGACCGATCACCGCCACCGGACGGCCATGAAATTTCGCCAAACCGGTAACCAGCGCTTTATCGTCGCCAAAGTTGCGATCGCCGTGCAGCTCGATGAAATCGGTGAAAAGCATGCCGATGATGTCGAGAGTGTAAGGCCGGTTTTGGTGCCGCGCAATCTGGGCGCGTTGCCAGGGGCCCAGATGGGCATAGAATTCGCTGCGAAGCTCGGCGACTTGCCTGCTGACTCGTTCGAATTCCGCGTCGGCTGTTTCATCGCCCGCAAGATTGCGCAGATCTTCGACATCTTTTTCGAGACGCTCGATTTCTTTCTGGCGAGCGGCGTGGTTGGACTTGGACTTAATCTTGTCCTTTTCTTTCTCTTTTTCTTTCTCTTTGTCCTTGGCGCTCATACCGCAGCCGCCATTTCTATGGCGCGGTCACCGCAAATCTGGCGCACCGCCTCGACAAGTTCTGGATTAGGACGCACCCGCTGCTGGGCCTGCAGCAGCGCAACTGAACCGTCTTCGGAACGCAGCTCGAACACCACAGCGCACGGCCCGGGGAAATTGCCGAACAAAGTTTCAAGGCGATCGAGAGCGTCAGAATTGATGGATTGCGTATCCATGCGCACTCGAAATTCCTGCGGCGCAGCGGCCCGTTCCACAACGTCTTCCAGACGGCGAGCTTCCTGTAGCGACAATCGTGTCCCGGCTTCTTCAACCTGCACGCGTGCCTTGAGCAAAAGCGGCACGCCCGGCTTTAGCATGACTTCGAGACGTGTAAAGGTCTCGGGGAACACCAGCATTTCCTGCACGCCGGTCATATCCTGCAAGGTAAAAATGCCCCAGCGCGCGCCTTTCCTGGTGCGCATCGGGCGGATGCCCACAACTAGAGCGGCAACGCTAATGTCTTTGTTGTTGCGTTGACCTTCCACCTGATCGAGCGTCAGGGCTTTCATGTCCTGCAAGCGGGATGCATAGCGCGCGAGTGGATGGCCGGAGACGTAAAAGCCGAGCATGGCGTATTCGCTAGAGAGACGTTCCTCTTCACTCCATGGCGCGGCCTCGCGCAGTTCGAACAAAATTGGCGCGGGCGCAGCGGCGGTTCCGAATAACCCGTGTTGGCCCGACTCGCGTGAACGCGAAGCACGTTGCAAGGCATTTACAGCTTCGTCGACGGATGCCAGCATGCCTTCGCGAGGGCCTAGCGAATCCATGGCACCGGACTTGATCAGGCTTTCGAATACGCGCTTGTTGAGAAAGCGCGGTTCGATACGCTCACAAAAATCATAAAGCGAGCGAAATTCGCCTTGTGCCATGCGTGACTCGCGAATGGCCTTGGCGGTGTTTTCTCCGACGTTCTTGATTGCCGCCAAACCGAAACGAATCGCTTCGTTCACGGGCGTGAAGTACAGATCGCTCTCATTCACGTCAGGTGGAAGAATGGAAATACTCATGCCGCGCGCTTCGTTGATGTATTTTACGGTTTTGTCGGTATTACCGGCATCTGAGGTAAGCAGAGCGGCCATGAATTCCACTGGATAGTGAACCTTCAGATAAGCGGTCTGGTAAGCCAGCAACGCATACGCGCAGGAATGCGACTTGTTGAATCCGTAGCCGGCAAATTCTTCCATCAGATTGAAGATGCGCTCAGCTTTTTTCTCCGGAACTTTATTCGTTAGACAACCGGCCATGAACTTGGCGCGCTGGGCAGCCATTTCTTCTTTTTTCTTTTTGCCCATGGCGCGGCGAAGTATGTCCGCTTCACCGAGAGAAAAACTCGCCAGCCGGTTGGCGATCTGCATCACTTGTTCCTGATACAGAATTACGCCATAGGTTTCTTCCAGGATGTCCTGCAGTTGCGACAATTCGTAACTGACTTTCGTTTTGCCATGCTTACGATTGATGAAATCATCGATCATGCCGCCTTGGATCGGGCCGGGGCGGTAGAGCGCATTCAAGGCGGTGAGATCTTCGATGCGCGTGGGTTGGTAGCGGCGCAAAATGTCGCGCATGCCGTGCGACTCAAACTGGAAGATAGCGGTGGTGTCGCCGCGCGCAAAAAGTTTGTAAGTTTCCGCATCGTCAAGCGTCAGATTATCTATATCGACTTTGACGCCGCGATTTTTCTCGATCATGTTCACGGTATCGTTTAGCACCGTAAGCGTCGTGAGACCCAGAAAATCCATCTTCAGCAAGCCGATGCGCTCGAGCGCATTCATGTCGTATTGCGTGGTGATTTCGTCGCGGTTGGTCTTGTAAATGGGGACGATATCCGTCAGCGGCCGCGCGGAGATCACCACGCCCGCGGCATGCGTCGAAGCATGGCGAGCCAGACCTTCAAGGCGTAGGGCCACGGCCATCAGATCCTTGAGGCGCGGATCGGCGTCAACGGCCGCTCTTAGTTGCGGCGCTTCCTTAAGCGCGTTTTCGAGTTCGATGCCCAGTGTGGTGGGAATCAACTTCGCCAAGCGGTCCACTTCCATATATGGAATATCCATGGCGCGGCCAACATCTTTGACTGCTGCCTTCGCCGCCATGGTGCCGAAGGTAATGATCTGCGAGACATTTTCGCGTCCATATTTTTGCGTGACGTAGTCGATCACTTCGCCACGCCGCCGCATGCAGAAATCAATATCAATATCCGGCATCGAGACGCGCTCGGGATTCAGGAAGCGCTCAAAAATCAGGTTGTACTGCAACGGATCGACGTCCGTGATGCGCAAGGCGTAGCTCACTAGACTACCCGCCGCTGAACCGCGGCCCGGGCCAACCGGAACGCATTGTCCGCGCGCGTAATGAATAAAATCCCACACAATCAAAAAGTAGCCTTCGTAGCGCATCTTCTGAATCATTTCGATCTCAAAAGACAAACGGCGCTCATATTCGGCAAGGCTATTTCGAAGCAGGCCCTGTTTCGCCAGACGCTCCAGGTGCGGAACGCGAGTCGCAAAGCCTTCGCGCACCACCATCTCGAAATAACTTCCCGGCGTATGACCGTCAGGAACCTTGAATTCAGGAAATGGATTGGGGATGCGCTCAATCTTCACGTTGCAGCGTGCGGCAATATCCACCGTGCGGCTCAGCGCTTCGGGCAATTCACGAAACACTTGCGCCATTTCAGAGGCGCTCTTGAAATAAAACTGGTCAGTAGCAAATTTCATGCGATGCGTATCGCTCATGGTCTTGCCGGTCTGGATACACAACAAAACTTCCTGAGCGTGCGCGTCGGAGTGTTTCAAGTAGTGACAGTCGTTGGTGGCAACCAGCGGAATACCTGATTCCTTCGAAAGTCGAACGAGATGCGGGTTAACAGTCCGCTCAATATCCAGGCCCTGATCCTGGATCTCTAAAAAGAAATTGCCCTTGCCAAAAACATCGCGCAGCCGGTACGCGTTTTCGCGCGCCTGATCGTATTTCTCTTCCACCACCGCTTCGGTGACCACCCCACGCAAACACGCGGAAAGCGCGATCAATCCTTTGCTGTGCTTGGCCAGCAAGTCGTAGTCGATGCGCGGCTTGTAGTAGAAGCCTTCGAGGAAGCCGGACGAAACCAGCTTGATTAGATTTTTGTATCCTTCCTGGTTTTCGCAGAGTAGAACGAGATGATTACTGCCACGCCCGGCGGGCTCACCATCGCCACGCTCCTGGCCGTTGGCGCCGTTAGTCTTTTCCCCGCGTTCATGGCGGCTGCCTCTGGCCACGTACACTTCGCAACCGATGATCGGCTTGACGTCGCGCTTGCTCGCCTCATTGAAGAAATTTGCTGCGGCAAAAAGATTGCCATGATCGGTAATAGCCACCGCCGGCATTTTCTGGCGAGAGGCCTCGTCAAGCAGTTCGCCCGTTTCGCAAGCCCCATCCAACAGACTGAAATCAGTATGAACGTGAAGATGAACAAACTGCGGCTGACCCATGGACCTCGATTCTAAATCTCTGCGCAGATAATTGCGAATGACATTGTTGAAAACTCTGCCGCCAAAAAATTATTTGTTTCAACCGAACAGCTATTTGCGCGCGTGACTTTTCTTACCGGACGCGCGGCTCGCCCCGTGTCGCGAAGATTCCCGCTTATCCGCGGACTTGTGACCACCCTTCGCGGCTGCTTTTCCTGCCCTTTTTGCTTCTGTCTCGGCGTCCGCATGTTTTTGCTTGGCTGCGCTACCCACTGCAAGAGCCGCCTGAGATTTCTCGGCCGCCTTGGACTTCTTCTCCTTCTCTTTCTTCTTGGGCTGCTCCTTGATGCCCGAAAGCTTACGCAGAATTTTCTCGCGTTCCTCGGGAGTCTTGCCTCTTCCAGTGAGCTGCATACCAAAAACCTGCTCGACGATAGCGTCAAATTTTGCCCCAGCGGGCATACCCAGAGCGGTCAATTCGTTCGTTACTGCGAGCAGCCCCGAACGCAGTGGACGCCATTTATTCAGGTACGCGCGAATCTTGGAGACGGCGGCGGAATTATTCGATTCCGCCATAATATAAGCAATCTGGTCCACTGGCAGCTTTTCCAGGAATTTATACGCTTCCAGTGGAGTGCCAACCTTTTTGCCGGTTAATTCTTTCTGGACACTCTGAATATGCTTGTCAAAGTTCAACACTTCCTGTGCTTCGGCCGATCGGTAGCCTGCCTTGGAAAGCACGCCGCTCTGCTCTCGGTCTTTAAGGCGCGCAAGAATGGCCAGCAGCATCGGCGTTGCGAGACGCGGCCGCAACCCGGCAGTAAACAAATCTTCGCGGACGTTTGAGAGCCGGTTAATCGCGTCGTAGCCAGGACGCTTCTTCGCGAGTAATGGGTTAACCGCCTCAAGCAGGTCGTGATCTTCCCATGCTTTTAAGACCACCGCAGGACGCTCTTCGCGAGCCAACGCGCGAAGTTCGGCGCCGGCATCTTCCGGCGTAATCGTCGCAGGCAATTCCCTTTCGATCGCCAGATCAAACCATTCTTGCGTCCGAGCCTCAATTTTGAAGCCCATGCGCGCCGCAAAGCGCAACACGCGCAGTAGACGCACCGGTTGATTGGTAAACGCGTGAATGGTTAGCGCCCGAACTTCTGCGCGTTCTATATCCGACAAACCGTTTGTAGGATCGAGCAATAATCCTCGCGAAGCCGGATTCAGTGAAATAGCTACGGCATTGAGAGAAAAATCCCGCCGACGCAAATCCTCCATGATGGTGGACCAACGAACTTCGGGACGCGTACCCGGGCGAATGTAATGGTCGTCGCGCGCAGCGGAAATACTACCCTCCACGTCGCCGCTGAAAAGTAATTCGATATGGCGCAACTTGTCGTCTTCTACGAGCGTTTTGGCGCCGCCCTTTTCCAGTTCGCGCGCGATCTTCGCGGGGTTGCCTTCTACCGTGAAGTCCAGATCACGCAGCGACGCACCGGTGACGAGGTCCCGGACTGTGCCCCCGGTCAGATAAACATTGAAGCCCATGGCGGCAGACAGTTCCTGCACACGCGTGAGTACCGCGCGCTGCTCCGGCGAAAGTCGACTCTCCAACAAAAACATATAATCTGGCATTGCGCTCCTTCTTCTTTTTTCAGGATGTTCGCGCGTAGATCGCGGAAGCACCTGCGATAAACATCAAGGCCTGTCCCGCTGCATGTGCAAGCAACATATTCATGCCCGGGGATGATGCGCTTTATAAATTTGCTTCAACCGCTCTTCCACAACGTGGGTATAGATTTGCGTTGTGGAAATGTCGGCATGGCCCAGCATCATTTGCAACGACCGCAAGTCCGCGCCGCGCTCCAGCAAGTGCGTCGCGAAACTGTGGCGCAGCATGTGCGGAGTGAGCGAAACGCGCAATCCGGCGCGCTTGCCGTAACCCGACAAAATCTTCCACACCCCTACCCTGCTTAGGGAAACCCCTCTGCGGTTCACAAACAGCGTGGGACTACCTCGGAGCTTGCCTAGCAACTTCGGACGCGCCTCCTGAAGATATTTTTCCACCACAACCAAAGCTTTCCGCCCCACCGGAACGATGCGCTCCTTATCGCCCTTGCCGATGCAACGAACGCATCCAACCTTGCTGTCCAGGTCGCTCACTCGCAAACCAATCAATTCCGAAACGCGCAGCCCGGTGGAATATAAAACTTCCAGCATGGCCCGGTCGCGCAAACCTAATGGCGTAGTCGAATCGGGCTGCTCAAGTAGCCGATCCACTTCCTCCAGCCGCAAGTACCCCGGCAGCGAACGCCGTATCTTCGGCGATTCGAGATTGATGGTGGGATCGGCAGTGATCAATTCCTGCACCTGCGCAAACCGGAAAAAGTTGCGCAGCGTCACCAGGTGTCGAGCCACCGTGCGGCTCTCCAGATTCATCCTGTAAAGCCCGGCGAGAAAATCCACCAGGTCGTCCCGCGAAACGCCTTCCAGCGACAGCTTGCGCTTCTGCGCAAATGCGTCGAACTTAACAAGATCCCGCCGGTACGCCGAGACGGTGTTAGACGACAACCCCTTCTCCACTTTGACGTGGGTCAGAAATGACGAAATGGTGGCTGCTATTTCCATTACGGCTCCGCGAACCCAGTGTCAGCCGGGGCTCTCCGGCGAGTAGCAATGCCGTAGATCTCTTCCAGTTCATGACACCTGAAAAGCCAAGCTGCGCCCAGATAAAGCAGGGTCGCGCCACCGAGCAACGCCAGAAACGTCAATAGTTGCACCAGGAAACGCGAATGCATGGTGAACTCTGTATAGTGCATTCCGAGCCATGCCGCTACTCCCATGATGGAAGAACATAAAGCAATTTTGGCGAAAGAGTTGAAGATTTGCTTGCCGCCGATAGGCCCGAAGCGCAGCCGGAAGATAACAATCAGTGCAAAGAAGTCCATGTAGCAGGCAATGGCTGTAGCCAGCGCCGGCCCCCCGTTTTGCACGTAGTCGAACAGGTATCTGAGGAACACAATATTCAGGATGATGTTGAGTACCATCGACATCGAGGCGACCGTCACAGGCGTCCGGGTGTCGTGCGTTGAATAGAAAGCCGGCACGATTAATTTCACCGAAGCCAGCGCAGGCAATCCCACTGCATAAAACAGCAACGATCTCGCTGTTAGCTGCGTGGACGCCGCCACGAATTGGCCGTGCTGGAAGAGCACCCGAATGATCGGCTCGCGCAGAATCATTAGCCCCAGAGCAGCAGGAATGGTTATGAACGCCACAATTCGCACGGAAAATGAAAGCGTTCGCTTCAACCCGCCGTAATCCTTTGCGGCAGCCTGGTGCGACATCATCGGGAGAATCGCCGTGGCAACCGCGATAGCGTAACCGCCCAGAACCAATTCCATCACGCGGTCAGCAAGATACAGTGCGGTCAAGCTGCCTTGCGGCATTTTCGCGGAATTCACAAAATAGGTGTCCACGAAAAAGTTAATCTGCCCGATGCCAATTCCGAAAAAGCGCGGGATCATCAACCTGGCCACGTTTCGAATGCCCGGGTGCGAAAACGAAATACCAAAATCAAAAAACATGCCCTTCTGCACCAGCGAGGGCACCTGCACCAGAAATTGCAGCGCTCCGCCGACAAGCACCCCCACCGCCAGGGAAATCGCCGGGCTCTTGAAATAGTGCCAAACCACTCCAACCGAGAACAAAATGATCGAAAGATTCAAAAGCACCGGCGTCGCGGCCGGCAGCCCAAAAATATGGAAGCAGTTCAAAATGCCCATGGCCAAGGCTGCCAGGCCAATGAAGAACAAATACGGGAAAATGATGCGATTCAACGTGATAGCGTCATCCCAATTTAGATGCCGAGCGGACGTTGGGATAAAGGTATGGATCACCGCCGGCGAAAAAACCATACCCAAAACAGTAATCACCGCCAGAACTAGCGCCAGGGTCCAAAACAGATTATTCGCGAACTGCCAGACCTCTTTAGGCGATTTCTCGCGCATATAGGTCGTAAATACAGGTATAAAGGACGCGCTCATTGAGCCTTCGCCCACCAAGCGCCGGAAAAGATTGGGGATGCGGTAGGCCAGGATGAAGGAATCAGCTATATGCGAAGTACCGAGAAGCAACGCGTAGCGCTGGTCCCGGACATACCCGAGAATGCGGCTAGCAATGGTGACAAGAGAGATGATCGAGGCGGATTTGAGTATCTGCTTCTTTTCGGTCAACGGGCGGCACTCCGGGCCTAACCCTAATGAACACAGTAGGTTGACAGGAAAACTTGCTTAACATAACATACATCCCGCGGATTGGCAACTTTTCGCCATTTCGCGTCGCGCACCGCTAACTCCTTGAAAAATCGCGCCCCAACTTCGACGCATAAAAAGGTGGTGGTTGTCCTTGCGGACAAGAAGTCCCAGCGCGGCTATTTGAATCCTTCGAGGCTAGGCCACAACGGCCCCATCGACCTGCTCAGCCCGGACGGCGAGCACACAGAAATCCCTTTGGACAAGCTCCGCTCCATCTATTTTGTTCGCGAGTTCAACGACGATTTCGAACCCGAGCGCAAAGCTTTCCTCAGCCGCCCGAAATTGGACGGCTTATGGGTTCGCCTGCGTTATAGCGATGGGGAGACTCTAGAGGGCGTAATCCCCAACGACTTGCTGAACCTGCTGGATAACGGTGTCCAGATCACCCCGCCGGATCTAAATTCGAACACCGACCGCATCTTCGTGCCCCGTAGCGCCTTACGCGAAATTACCGTCCTGGGCGTGGTCGGGATTGCACGCCGCAAGCCAGCCGCAGCGCCCGCCGCGGCTCAACCCCGATTGTTCAACGAGTAGGGTTGGCAACATCCCGCAACTCGGCGGTTTCCCACAGAGGTTACTTTGATTTTGCCGGCAGAGATTTGGAGAATAGCCAGGGAAACAGTTTCGGCTCATCATAGGCCTTATCCCATGAGACGTGTTTCACGCCCGGGTACTCCGTGTAGTGCACTTCGGCTCCAACCTGTTTCATCGCCCCCTGCATCCGCTGGGATTCGGTGACCGGCACAATCTCATCGTCAGCCCCGTGAAATATCCAGACGGGTACTTTGCCGATCTTCGCGGCAGCTTCGGCATAACTTTTGGGCCCGTCCTCTGGCGCCCACTTTATCAGTTCAGGATGAGCCTTAAGCGTAGCCGCGGACGGATGAATTCCTCCACAAATTACGACCAAGGCTGCGAAACGGCCGGGGTACTTTTGCGCTAGATACCAGGTCCCGTAGCCCCCCATCGAAAGCCCCGTCAAATAGGTCCTAGAAGTGTCGCCGTGAAATTCCTTGGTCGCCGCTTCCAGCGTGGCGACAGCCATTTCGGTCATTGGAGGTTGTACCCACCAAAGATTTTTTCGGCATTGCGGCATCACCACAATCGCTGGAATGCGAGTGCGATCCACGCGGATAGCGGTGCCAATACCAGTGTCAGTCTGCTGTAAACCATCGTCGGCACGCTCGCCGGAGCCATGGAGAAACAGAATGACCGGCCATTTTTGCTTGGGGGTCCAATTGTCTGGAATAAACACCTGGTATTTGTAGGTCACGCCCTGAAGCGTGACGGTCCGATCCAGAAAACCTGTTTCATGGTTTTTTGCGAAGACGGGGACTCCAATCCACAGACTAACCAAAAGACACAATAACTGACCCAGCCGCACGCTCGCAGCCCTCCGGATGCAGAACTTTAACATGAATGGTGGATTTGGCTCCCTCTGTTTGATGCAGTTGTATCCTTTACTCCCTGTATTCCAGTCCACTCGAAACCGTTCATACTCCGCGTGTATCTAATGTTATGAGGCCATGGGCGAAGCAAATCCAAAACCACCCGGAAGACGGCTGGAACTTGACGCGGTGCGGGGACTGATGCTGGTTTGGATCACTCTCACCCATCTGCCGACCTCCGCCAGCACCTACGTCAATCAACCTTTTGGCATCGTTTCAGCCGCTGAAGGCTTCATTTTCCTCTCTGCCCTGTTCACCGGCAGAATCTATTTTCGCATGGCCGAACACAGCGGCTATCGCGCCATGTTCTTAAAGCTGTGGAACCGCACATTGCGCCTGTACGGCTACCACGCCTTGTTGCTGGCTTTCGCGTTTCTCGTCGCTGTACCCATCGCCTCTCATGGTGACCGCCCAGGACTACACAATCTCCTGGACTTTTATTTCTTTGCGGGCCCCAAACGAGCCATCACCGAAGCATTCCTGCTGATCTATCGTCCGCCACTCCTCGACATACTGCCCATGTACATCATATTTCTCGCCTTTACCTCCGTTGCACTTCTTTTGGCGCGGAGGTTCGATTGGAAAATTATCTTGTGGACGGCTTTCGCTTTTTACTTCTTCGCGCAATTTGGTTTTCGCAGCGCCGAACATAATTTCATGATGCGCTTCATCCCCACGCGCATCCCTCTTAATGAAATGGGCTCCTTCGACCTGTGGGCCTGGCAATTTCTGTGGATCGCAGGTATCTGGTTTGGCGTACGTTGGGCCCAAGATAAACTCCCGCTCGAGATTTGGGCCAAACGCGCGGTAATTCCCGCCGCTATGCTGGTATGCGCGTTCTATGTTTTGCGTCATTCGATCTCGCACGGTCTGCAATTAGGCGCCGCTGAATTTCTTTTTGACAAATGGCATCTGGGCGCCATGCGGCTGGTGAATTTCGCGGCGGCGGCTATCGTGCTGGTCTACTTCCAATCGGTCTTGAAACCCCTGGCCATCAAGCCGCTCGTTATGATGGGCCAATGTTCGCTGCAAGTATTTTGCGTGCATCTGCTGTTTTGCTTCGCGGGACTCACGCTGATGGGTAACGCCTCCATGCTCAGCAGTTGGAAGCAACTCGCGCTGCTAGCCGCCACGTTCACAGCCATGTTGCTGACCGCGAAATTGTTTTCCAAGAGCGAGGCCAGGCAAGAACCACAAGCGAAACCCAGCCTCCAATTTGAGGCTGGGCAACCTGCAACCGCGGAGCGAACTGCCGCCGCTTAAGAACCATCCAGCCTAAATAAGGCGAGATCCGCCCTTAAAGACAATCTGAATGAGGAAAATTGTAATTCTGCCGAGGTTAGCCGATGCTCACATGCTCGGCGCTTTCACGCTACTGTACTCAAAGCGCGAGGAACTGTGGTTCTTGAAACCGCTTCCGGCAGAATCTATATCCTGTCGCAACAATAGTTCGCGGCTTTTAGAAATCCACATCTGGGTATCCGCGGTGCCCCTCTCGGACTCCGAGTGCGAAGTGTAAACGGTGGCGCTTTCCCCGTTCACCGCTTCTTCGCGAACTTCCTTACAAGACGCATTTTGGATGTTCTTCATGCTGTTCTGTTCCAATTGTTTCATGTCTTGCGCGCTGATTGGGCTGACCGTCCACTTGCCGTTGATCAGCACATAGTAAGTGCCGTCTACGAATACCATCTCCGAGTTGGAGGGCTTGCCATTGAGAGTTTGCACTCTGTAGGAGTGGTACGGCACGCTGCTCAATTTATGAAGTATATCCAGGACCTTCTGGCAACCTGGGCTCACCACCGGGGTCTGCGGCTCCGCAAGCTCCGCAAAGGATAGCGGCACAGCGCGCCCCGGGGGGCCAGAAACAGCCCCAAAAACTCCTAATCCGACTAAACTTGCACACAAAACCTTGAGTCCCTGATCTCGAAAACTACCCATGAATTCTCCCTTGGCAGGCATGTGAAATTGAACGACAAATGACAGTGAAACTTTATCACGCGCGGGAAACCAACGAGCTGTCTTGGAGTGTTTGCAAAAGCTCGGATCTAAGAGCTATGGGGCGACGGGCTCACTGCGTTTGTGGGTAATTTTTCGCCGAATGTCCGGCCAAAACTCTTTAAGAACGATGGTTACCGTGTCGTACCCAATCTGGCTGCCCCACACGCTTGCGGTATTCGATAACGTCTTGTCGGCGTGTGGATGATAACTGTACGTCGAAATACCTGCGGCGATCGCACTGCCAAATACTTCAGAGACGTTGAATTGGTTGGTTCCCGAGTCCGAACGGGTAACTACTATCCGGCTCATGGCATAAAATGTGCGGTGCCAAAAGCCGCCTTTGCCCAATTCAAAAAAGCGGGGATCCTGGTGAAACACCGAAGGAAGGATAGCGGAGGTGAAGTAGTTTTCGATGGTGCCATCGGCGGCTGCCGCCCCAAACCGCTTCCCGTATCCAGCCGCACCTTGGCCATAACCGGGTTCGCTGTTTTCCGCTTGGCTGACTCCCGCGAGAAACGCGTACCAAGGAATCTGGATGTAATCGAAAGAAGACCTCGTCACCACGGCGAATTTCTGCTTAGTGGTCAACGGCGGAACTTGGTCGGCATGCTCAAGGGTTAGGAAGTTAGGTAGGGCGAAGAATAGCCGGTCATTGGAGGTGGCTGGAGCGGCGGTTTCGGCTTTTTCCGCAGGTGTCTTGTGGTCCTTGGTTTTGTCCTTTTCGTCTTGTTCGGCCTGTGTCGACTGGGATGGCGTCGCGCCTTGGGCCGAGGTCGTGGCCTCCGAGGAAAGCTTCGGCAGTGGCACGGCCACTTGGTCTTGCTGCGCAAATACGGGAACTGCGATGAGTATCGATGCGATGGCTCCTAAGCGGAACCGCAGGCCCAAATCCAATCGTTTAGTCATGACTATTAATCGTCTCACAAGCTCCTGTCATGCGCCCAAAATGTGCGCTCAGACTTGCTGTATCTGTCCTATGCGCGACTAACCTGTGTGTACTCGCGGTAGCGGCATAAACATGTGCGACTGCGCGTAAGTGGCTTTTCTTTAGAGTCATCCGACGACGATTCCGTTGCACCCGAGTGCCCCAAAAGTTTGCTGTGGAAGGATATTTTTGCCGCTGGGTGGACGCAGATATTGAAACCTCGAAACCCTCCGGCCGCTACGCAACCTGGGCTCACATCTCAAGCAGTTTTGATGACTGATATCGTTTCCATTCGCGATAAACCGTCCGACCGTCTGTATTCCAAATCGCCAGTTAGCCCGCTGGGATCCGACTAAGTACGACTCGGATGATCTACAGGACGGCTCTTCTTTACTGCCTAGCTTCCGAAACACAGAAAACGGTTGCACAGTTTTTGCTCGGGAACACGCGTAAGTGGCTTCTCTTTAGTGATCATTCGATGGTACTTGAGTTGCTCCTACGTGTAGAAATTCTGCTGTCCCCGGAGGTAATATTTATGACCCAAATCACCAGATTTTTGTGTTTCTGCGCGGTGTTAATTGCTTTCTCCGCGCCACGGGCTAAGGCCGACGCCACCTATACGTACACTGGCAACGCCTTTGCCGGTTGGTTCGGCAGCGACTCTTGCGTCGGCGGCGTTGGTGAATGCCAGGTCACCGGCACGGTCACCTTGGCTGCCCCCTTGGCTCCCAATATGAACGTCGTATGCTGTGGAATCAATGTCACCGCCGTTTCCTTCTCATTTTCAAATGGCGTTCAAACCATCACCAACATGAATGGCTTGGGATTCTTTGATTTCGGCACCAACTCTAGTGGTGTGATCGATGCCTGGAATATTGGCACCGGTACATTCTCAGCTTGTGGTTCGCCAGCTTTTGACTGCGTCACCGTGGAGACTACTAACGCCAGTTTTTTTGTCGGCGACACCACCGATAACCACGGCACGACACCGGTTTCTGGTGCATTTAACAATAATGCGCCGGGAACGTGGACTTCTTCGGTGTCAAGCACTGGTGTGCCTGAGCCTTCGGTCATCATGATGCTCGGAACCGGCTTGTGCGGTCTGCTCGCAGCGCGACGCAAGCGTCTTGCATAATCCCGAGCGCCTGTCATTTCTTCCGGACCGTTCAACGCCTCATCCAGCGGCGGTTAGTTTACGTGGTCCGTTCGCTTTTGACTGGCTATACTTCGCTCCTGACGCTGTGCAAGACTCGCACTGGTGTCAGGAGCGTTGTTCATGAAGCTATCGGAAATTGCCCGCAAGCTAGGTTGCAGTGTTGAAGGTCCGCAAGATACGGAAATTACCGGCGTAGCTGGAATTGATCACGCTAAGCCCGGTCATGTCACCTTCCTGGCGAACCGCCGCTACTTCCCCCTGTTAAAAACGACGCAAGCGTCCGCCGTGTTGCTTCAAGCGGGCATCACTTTAGAGCGAGCGCCTGGTGCGCCGCCGATCTCCGCGCTGCGCAGCGAAAACCCCTACCTCGACTTCGCGCGAACCATCGAATTTTTCTACCAGCCGCCAACCTATGCTCCGGGAATTCACCCCACTGCAGTGATTGCTAATAGCGCGCAAATTGGCGAAGGGGCTCACATCGGGCCCTGCTGCTTTGTGGACGAAAATGCGCAAATCGGCCGCAACGCGGTGCTACACAGCTTCGTCACCGTCTACCGCGGTGCCAAGATTGGCGGGGACTTTTTCGCTCACGCGCATGCCGTGGTACGGGAGTTTTGCGTTATCGGCGATCGGGTCATTTTGCAAAATGGAGTGATTATCGGCGGTGATGGTTTGGGCTTCGCAAAACGAAAAGACGGCAGTTGGTACAAAATTGCGCAATCCGGTGCCGCGATTCTTGAGGACGACGTGGAAGTGCAGGCCAACGCTTGTGTGGACCGCGCCACCGTGGGCGAGACGCGCATCGGCAGAGGCGCCAAGCTGGATGATCTCGTGCTGGTGGGGCACGCCTCCAAAGTCGGCAGCAACGCGATGTTGTGTGGCCAGGTTGGGCTCGCCGGCTCCACGCAGATTGGTCACGGAGTGGTGCTTGCTGGACAAGTCGGTACCGCGGGACATCTCTCCGTCGGAGACCATGCCGTGGTTACCGCCAAGAGCGGAATCCCGAACGACGTTCCCGCGCGCGCCATGTATTCCGGCTATCCCGCGGTCGACAATCGCCAATGGCTGAAATCTGTAGCTGCGCTGAACCGCTTGCCGGAACTGCAAAAACGCGTGTGGGAATTGGAAGAAGAAATCGAAAAAATAAAGGCGCGCAAAACGTAGTTACAAAAATATCAAGCGGCGCCAGGAAATCCGATCGGCCGCTGATCGGGCGGAAGGGCTGCAGCCAGAGTGTCATGTACGAGTTGGTTCAACTTGTCGCGAGTCTCAAGTGTATAAGCGGACGCATCGATAGGCGGTAAAAACTCCACCAGAATTTCGCCCGGCCGCAAAACCAGAGAACGCTTCTTCATCAGTCGATGAGCGCCGGAACATGCTACCGGAACAATAGGTGCGCCGGCCTTGATGGCCATCACTACCGCGCCTCGCTTGAATTTTTGTAAGCGTCCGTCCGGGCTGCGCGTGCCTTCCGGATAAATTAAAAAAGATTGTCCGGCGCGCAATTCTTCCCTGGCTTTGTCCAGGCTGGCGATGGCCGAGTCCCGGCCTACGCGTTCGATGGGAATGAAGTGCGCCAACCGGAACGCTTGGCCCACGATCGGCCAACGAAAGAGCGATTCTTTTAAAAGGATGGCGATGCGCCGGGGAATCGCGCCGACTACCGCGGGGGCGTCCAGAGTGCTGGTGTGATTTGCGGCAAAAAGACACGCAGCCGCGGGGATTCGCTCCGTTCCAACAACCCGCACGCGCACGCCGGCGGCACGCACAAAAAACATCACCCCGCCGATGCCCGCACGATAAAGCAAATCCGGGTTGCGCGTAATGAGCGTGTAGACCAGCAACGGCGGGCCGACAAGCAATATGTACAGCGACATGAAGAAACTCACCAGGAGAGTGCGAATCATGAAATGTTCAGCACTGCTTGAGATGCGAATGTGGAACTGTGGCAAGATCGCATGCGGCTAACTAATTCACTGCGTGAAGTGTCGCTGCATCGGTGGTTCCATGCAGCAATCCCTCGCGAATATGCCGCGCCTTGTCTCCTGTGCGGGAATCTTCGCCAAGGTCATAGAAAGTTTCCGTGACCTCACTGAGGGGAAAATCAATTTTCAGTTCCGTGTCTTGGCGCCGAATAACAAGATGCAGCAATTCCCCGGATTTCCGTTGTCGCAGCCAGTCAGCAATGTGCCGTGGCGGGTCGCCGCCATCCCACTTCAAAATCAAGTCGCCCCTTTGCATTCCTGCTTCGGCTGCCGGACTATTGGCATCCACGTTGCGGACAACTAGCGGTCCTTTAACAGGCCCCTCAGCTGCGAAACCCAGCGTTACAAGTTGCCGGGCAACCTGCCGCAATTCCAAACCGGCCAGCGCAAATATGGATTGGTACGGTAATGGATTCGCAGCAGCGACGTAATGCCTGAAAAAGTCCTCAAACGAGCCACCCGCTACTTTCTCAGCGGTCAATTGCACGTCCACGCTGTCGCGATACGGTTTGCCGGGCACGCCAAAATCGTTGTTCATCTGCCGCAGCACATCATCCAGGCTTTTCGTGTTGTCGGTGCGGTCACGAATTAAAATATCCAGAAGCACTCCAAGAATTTGCCCCTTGGTGTAATACGAAACGCTATATTCTGGATTTTCGTACAGAGGATATTTCTCCAACCAGGCGTCCAGGCTGGATTGTTCCGCGCTTTGCCAGCGGTTCGCGGGACGCGCTTCCAGTTCGGTGATCTGCTCGCTGAGATCGTGATAAAACTCCTGCTTGCTCCAGATGCCGGAGCGCTCCAGCGTATAGGAGCCGTATGTATTCGTAACCCCTTCGGCGAACCACAGCGCGCGAGTGTATTGCTCTTTCGTATAGTCGACGGGATACAAAGTCGCGGGACGAATTCGCTTCACGTTCCACAAGTGGAAAAATTCATGCGCCGCCACGCCGGGCAGCGACTCAGCGGACTGTACGAAGATGGCGGTGGAGTCCGCGTGTTCCATTCCGCCTCCCGCTCCCACCGCGGCTTTGCCGATATGTAAAATGAACGTGTAGCGAGGATAAGGCGCTTTGCCCATCAACTTTATTTCGTACTCGCAGATGCGCCTCAAATCCGTTTCTACTTGCTTCTTCTTATAGCTGTCCCCGTGAATCACGACCCAGACTTCCGGACTGATGCCCGGGAGTTTAAACTCTTCGAACTTACCGGCTTCGACTGGCGCGTCAGCAAGCGCGTCGTAATTGTCAAACTCCGATGAAAAAGTCCTTGCCCGGCCCATCGATTCGTACGAAAGCCCCGGCCCTGCACCTGGCCAATTTTCAGGCACATCGCGTAACCCAAAAAACACTCGCTCAGATTTTCGCTCCGGCACGTACATGAAAATCATCGCTGGATTGATGAAGGCATGCTCGCGATTCAATTGCGTGGCAAAAGGTCCGGGCTCGTCCCAGTAAGTTGCGTAACGTACGGTAACGGTTCCGTTTCCAGTGATGCGCCAGGTTTGCTTATCGATTTTTTCGATGGAAGGTGAAGTGTCGCTTGCAGCGGGAGATCCTGGTTGAGCCAAACCTTGTCGAATTTCGACTTGTTGGATATGCGCGCTGAAGTCGCGAATCTGGTACAGCCCGTTCCATGCCGGAATCTGAATAAAAACTTCATCCTTAACGTCAGGAATCGTCATCGTGACGTGAAAGAGATGCTGCTCGGGGTGCGCCAGAGAAATTTCATAACGAATCGTTGCTTGCAGCGCGGAGCAACATCCAAACCCGACCAGAATTGTTAAGAGAACAAAAAGTCGTCCACGACGGAAAAGAAATCCAATCACCTGCTGGTGGCCTCGGATGGCACGGCAACTTCTTCGCCAAGCTTCTTGATTAATTTTTCACACAATCCATCAAAGCTGCCGTTGGACATCACCAACAACAGATCGCCCGGCTCGGCCTCCGCTGCTAACACGCCAGCGATTTCATCGCTGCTGCCAAAAACGCGCGCCTGTCTTCCAAGCAAGCGAATGCTTTGCGCTACGGTCTCAGGATCGAGGCGATTGTCATCGCCCAACTGGTGGGAACGAAACACTCCACCGAGAACCACGCGATCCGCCAACGCCAGCGCCTGTGGTAAGGTCTGCTGAAAAACTTTGCGCCTCATGGAGTTTGAACGCGGCTCAAGAATGCCCCACAACCGGCGGCCCGGCCAACGCGCCCGCGCGGCTTCGATGGTGGCTTTTACCGCGGTGGGATGATGGGCGAAATCGTCGACCACCAAAATGCCGCCAAATTCTCCCTTCACATCCATGCGCCGCTTTACGCTGCGAAAAGTCTTCAGCGCCTTCCCAATGGCATCAGCGCCGATTCCTCTGCCTTGCGCCACAACAATGGCCGCAAGTGCGTTCAACACGTTGTGCCGGCCGGTAGCCGCCAGCACAAATTCGCCGAAGCGTTGGCCATGATGTGCCACTACGAAGCGCACGCCTTCGTTTTCAATCCCGACATTACTCGCAATCCAGTCGTTATCTTCGGAGAACCCGTACGTTTCCACCTGGCATAGCGCCTTCTGCGCGGCACGACGCAAAGCTGGACCAGAGTCCGCGGTATCACCCCAGATCACCGCTCGGCCCCGCCGCGGCACCAGGTTCACCAGCCGACGAAATGCCAACTCGTACGTCTCAAAGTCCGGGTAAATATCCGCGTGATCATATTCCAAGGACGTGATGATCAGATCGTCGGGGTGGTAATGAAAAAATTTCGGCCCGCGATCCCAAAAAGCGGTTTCGTATTCATCGCCCTCCAGAATGAATTCTTCGCCGCCTCCGAGGCCGTAGCTCTTGCCAAAGTTCTCCGCGACCCCGCCGACCAGGAAGTTAGGCTTCTTCCCTGCGGTCTCGAATATCCACGCCAGCATGGCAGTAGTCGTCGTTTTTCCGTGCGTGCCGCTGACCACAATCGAATGCCGCCCAGGCAAAAATACTTCTTCAAGAATTTCCGGCATGGAGCGGTAAGAAATTCTACGGTCGAGCACTTCCTCCAGTTCCGGATTGCCCCGCGCGATAATATTCCCAACGATCACCAGGTCCGGAGCCGGCGTCAAATTCGCGACGTCAAATGAATGAAAGAAAGAGATGCCCAGACTTTCGAGCAACGTGGAAGCCGGCGGGTACACTCCCGAATCCGAACCCGTCACGCGAAAGCCGCGCTCGCGCAACATTCCCGCAAGCGGCGCCATCGCCGAACCACCGATGCCGATTACGTGTATGTGCTTAGACTCCGTCATGACACCACCGCTGGTTCAAGAATTCCCAGCACGCCTGCGCCTTTGGCTGACAAACGGGCTTGAACGCCCAGCGGCACCGTTAACATTGGACGCATGGTGTGGCCAACGGGCGCTCCGTAAATAATCGGAACACCGAGCGGCGCAAGAATCCGCTGGCACACATCGCGCACTGTCGGACTTCCTGCCACCGCCGACTCGCACTCCGGAAAATCGCCCAGTACGATTCCGCGAACGTTCTCGAACTTCCCCGCTTGTTTCAGGTGCATCAAAGCGCGATCCACCTGCCACGGCTTCATTCCGCGATCTTCCAGAACAAGAATCGCATCATCGGTTTGCAAATCCCACTGTGTTCCGATGGCCGTTTCCACAAGAGTCAAGCACCCGCCGAGCACCCGCCCTTGCGCTTCTCCGGGGTGCAAATCTTCTCCCTGGAGGTCTAGAGCCCAGCCGCTTTTCGTATTTTGTAGCGCTGCCAGCAACGATTTCTCGTCATAGCCCTTTGGCGCGCCAGGGCCCGCTTCGAATCCCGCCGCCAGCATTGGCCCATAAAATGTGACCCATTGAAATCGCTGCCACAAATAAATCTGCAAAGAGGTCAGATCGCTAAAACCTAAAATAATTTTAGGACTCGTGGGCGTCGATATTCGCAGGTCATCAAGCAGATAGTTCGAACCGTAACCACCCCGGGTCCCCACAAGCGCGTCAATGTCGTGACGTTCGAGAGCGGCGACAAGCTCGTCGCGCCGGTTGGTCGTTGTCGCGGCAAAATAACCATCATTGACGGTCGTGGTTCGTTCTGCGACTCGCCATCCCAAGCGCGTCAACTCAGCCGTGCTCGCGGCAATTCTTCCGGTTTCGGCCGGCGAGGCCGGAGCAAATGGCATGACCGCGCTGTCACGGCATAACGCCCGGGATTTACGCACGTCGGTTCGGGAACTTTGCGAAGCTAATTCGCTCTCCATGGGCGCTCCAAAACGAGCGATCATCCTTGTTGCTGCCTCTCAACCGAAAGCATCTCGACGGTCACCCCCGGCCGCGTTAGCGCCGTGAATATTTTTTCCTGCTTGCGAGGCTGGATGTCTGCGTCAAACTGAATCAGGTTTTTCTGTCCGGCCATGGACACCTGGAAATTATCCAGCATAATTCCAACGTTCGAAAATATTTGGTGAACTTCGGAAACCAGATCCACATTGGGATCTGAGGAAATACGAAACAACATGTATCGGGGCTTCAGGCCGAACCAGCTTTCCACGTAAACAAGAAACACCAGCGCAAACAGCACCAGCAGCCAGGCAAACCCTGATGCCCGAAACAATCCCGCGCCGGCACCCATCCCCAGCGCGGCCACCACAAAAATTGTGGCTGCTGTAGTCAATCCGGTCACTCCACCGCGGTCACGCAAAATGACCCCGGCGCCAAGAAAACCGATGCCCTGGACGATGTTGGACGCAATGCGCGTGGTGCTGGTATCGCCAGTGTGGCGTGCAATTTCTATCGAGAGAATGGTGAAAAAAGCCGCGCCCACTGCCACGCACAAGCCAGTGCGCAAGCCGGCCGGGCGTCGATGGTAGGCACGCTCCGCACCAATTCCCGCGCCCAGCAAAGCGGCCCACAGCAAGCGCACGATCATGGCATTGAGAGGAATCATGCTTTTCGTGGTGTCGCGAACCCCGAGAAAGTTTACAGTCTATAGCGAGAATTGCGTTAATTTCCCGAAGTGCCGTGCCCTTGCGTGTATCTCGCTCCGCTTTAGCGAGCGCAAGCGGTCCAAGCCAAATTTTTCAACTGCGAAGCTCCCTAATACCGAGCCGTATACCATCGCGCGCCGCAAAGCCGCATCATTTGTCTTACCAGCGCTGGCAAGGTACCCCATAAATCCGCCCGCGAAACTATCTCCGGCCCCGGTTGGATCATGCGGTTCTTCCAGCGGAAATGCCGGAACACAAAATACCCCGCGCTTGTCTACCATCATGGCCCCGTATTCGCCGCGCTTCACCACCAGCGTGCTTGGACCCATCTTGAAAATATGTTTAGCCGCGCGCAGCAAATTGTGTTCGCTGGAAAGCTGCCGGGTTTCAAAATCGTTGATCATCAAAATATCCACATACTTCAACGTTTCACGCAGCTCCGCATTGGTCCGTTCGATCCAATAGTTCATGGTGTCCAGCGCCACGATTTTCGGCCTCTTCGCGACTTGCTGAAGCACGTCGCGCTGCAGGTCGGGAGCGATATTCGCCAGAAAGACATGTTTGGACTTGCGATATTTTTCCGGGAGCTTGGGCTTGAAGTCGGCGAACACGTTTAAATCCGTCACCAAAGTGATGCGCTCATTTAGATTCTCGGAATACCGTCCAGACCAGAAGAAAGTTTTACCCGCTGCCCGCTCCAACCCTTCGATATCAATGGTCCGCCCACGAAATATTTCGGCATCTTTCGAAGTAAAATCATCGCCAACGATGCCCACCAGGTTGACATGCGTGAAGTGGCTTGCGGCCACTGCGAAATACGTAGCCGCTCCACCAAGTGCCCGCTCCACCTTTCCGTACGGGCTTTCCAGACAATCGAATGCCACCGAACCGACGACCAATAGGGACACAGTTTTCTCCTAGATATATTTGGCGAGTATGGCGGCCAGGCGCCTTTTGATAGCCGGGGGAACCAGCTTCATGTCCGTAACCAACGCGTGTTTCAATGCCGCACCGCACTTACAGGAGCGGTCGACGGGCAGCGCTCGCACCGCTTCGCGCAAAACGTGCTGCGCATTTTCCGCATTCTGGTTCAGCGTGGCGATGATTTGCGAAGCAGTCACGGACTCGTGTTCCGGATGCCAGCAATCGTAATCCGTAATCATCGCGATAGTTGCGTAACAAATCTCCGCTTCGCGAGCGAGCTTCGCCTCTGTGGCATTGGTCATGCCCACCACATCAAAGTGCAGCTGGCGATGCATGTTGGCTTCCGCGAGCGTGGAAAATTGCGGGCCCTCCATGCAAATGTACGTCCCATGGCGATGCACCTTTACAGCGCAATGTACGCTGGCATCGGCCAATGCGCTAGAGACTTGCGCGCAAGTGGGATGCGCGAAGGATACATGCGCCACAAGCCCTTCGCCGAAAAATGTGGATACCCGCTGCCGGGTCCGATCCACAAATTGATCCGGCACCAGAAATTCGCCTGGCCGCAAATCTTCCTGCAAGGAACCCACGGCGCTCACGGAAATAATTCGCTCCACGCCCAGCAACTTCATGGCGTAAATGTTGGCGCGATAATTAATCTCGCCCGGCAGAATGCGGTGACCGCGGCCATGACGCGCCAGGAACGCCACGCGCTTCCCTTCCAGAGTTCCCAGCACAATGGCTTCAGAAGGCTCGCCAAATGGCGTTCTAACCTTGATTTCACGCGGGCTGGTCAACCCCGCCATCGAGTAAAGTCCGCTCCCGCCGATTATGCCGATGCTCGCTTGAGGGCCCGCACCGGATGCTTTCGCGCCAGAGGAGCTTTTTCGTTTTACTGCTGCCATGCAGCGTTCTCCCTGAAATTATTTCCTCAGATCAACAGGTTCAAATTCGATTTTGCCGTTGCGCTCATGCAGGGTGGCCGTGGGAAAATCCGGGTCGTGCCCAAACGCCACAATCCAACCTTGCGCCACAATTTCCGCGATACGTTTGCGTTTCGTTTCCAGTGTTTGCAAAGGGTACAGATCGTATCCAGGCATCCACGCCAGCGGCAGGTGATGCCGCGTCGGCAGCATATCCGCAACAAAAATCATCGTACGGTTGCCGCCGGATATTTTCACCGCCTGGATATCCGCGTTATGCCCGGGAATTCGCACAACCGAAATCCCGGGAACAATCTCCACATCGCCATCTACGAGCCGCCATTGCCCTGCTTCCGTAACAGGAACAAACCTATCCGCGAAGTAGCTTGCCCGATCACGCTCAGTCGGATTCATGGCGTGCTCCAGTTCCTCGCGCTGCACGACGTATGGCGCGTTGGAAAAAGTTGGCACATCACGCCCGTTCACGACGTGAGTATTTCCGCCGGCGTGATCGAAATGCAGATGCGTGTTGATAACCATATCGACTTTTTCGACCGCAACGCCAACGTGCGCAAGCGAATCCCTCAAAGGGTCGCCTTCCTGGATACCATAAATATTTCGTAGCTTCGGGTCCCACTTGGTTCCATTGCCGGTCTCTACCACAATGGTCTTACCTGCCGCTCGCACGAGCAGCGAATTGGCAGCCAATCGAATGCGATTGCGATCATCCGCAGGCGCTTTCTTTTCCCACAGCGTCTTCGGTACGACCCCGAACATCGCGCCGCCATCCAGATAAAAGTTTCCGCCGTGTACCGGCAAAACTTCAATTTCACCAAAATGCATCAGACTTGGCCCCGGGCATCCAGGCCGCTTCTTGCAAGAATTTCGCTAATGGCCGTAAACGGATCTTTGCGGCGCTCCGCGACCTCAGATGCCAATTTCTCAAGTTGCGCCTCGCCGGTCGGTCCGCCCACCGCGCGTTCCAGGAGCCGCGATTCCAGTAGCTCTAGCAGCCTTTTTTTCCAGTGTTCGACATGCTTTTTCTGCCGCTCCGGTCGCGATGCGAAATGCTCCCGAAATTTAGCAATGGTTTCCGCCAGCGCGTCGATGCCACGATTCTCTGAAGCCACCGTTCGAACCACCGCCGGATGCCAGCCATGTTGTGGCATCACCAGCGAAAGCATGGCAGTCAATTGCTGCTCCACGCGCTCCGCTCCTTCGCGATCGCTCTTGTTCACCACAAAAATATCCGCGATTTCCATCAGTCCGGCCTTCATGTTTTGAATGTCGTCTCCCATGCCCGGAACCAACACGACAATCACGCAGTCAGCGAGCCTCACAATATCAACTTCGTCCTGACCCACGCCCACCGTTTCGATCAATATCCGGCGCTTGCCTGCAGCATCAAGAAGCAACGCCACCTCCGACGTTGTACGTGACAAGCCGCCCAAAAATCCCCGCGTGGCCATGGAGCGAATGAACACTCCGGTATCCGCGGCGTGACCCTGCATGCGGATGCGATCGCCTAAAATCGCGCCGCCTGAATAAGGACTGGTGGGATCAACCGCAATCACTCCGACGGCCTCATTTTGTTTTCGATATTGCGCCGCTAGCCGGTCTACCAGCGTGCTCTTGCCGGTGCCCGGTGCGCCGGTCACTCCAATCAGGTAAGCCTCGCCAGTGTGCGGGAACAGCGTACGGAGCAACGGCTCGGCGTTGGCGTCATGATTTTCGATCGCGGTAATTGCGCGAGACAGCGCCCGCACATCTCCGGCACGCACCTCTTCCGCCCATTTTTCAACCGCCGGTACCATTTTTTCCTTTGGAGCTTTCCCCAAAACGCCGCAAGCCTCGATGATTATTTCTTCCCCAGCAGTTGCCGGGCAATCACCAGCTTCTGGATTTCGCTTGTGCCTTCCCCGATGGTGCACAACTTAACGTCACGATAAAATTTTTCCGCCGGGTAATCCTTGATAAATCCGTAGCCCCCGTGAATCTGCACGCACTCGTTAGCCACGCGCACGGCAACTTCGCTGGCAAATAGTTTCGCCATGCTCGATTCACGCGTGAAGCGCACATCTTTTTTGTCTGCGAGCCAGGCCGCCTGATACACCAGCAATCGGGCCGCTTCCACATCTGTAGCCATATCCGCCAGCTTGAATTGGATCGCTTGAAACTCGCTGATCGCTTGTCCGAATTGCTTGCGCTGCTTGGCGTACTTGGTGGCCGCGTCGAGCGCCCCTTGAGCCATGCCCAATGCCAGAGCCGAGATGGAAATGCGCCCGCCATCTAGAATTTTGAGACTGCCTGTGAATCCCTCGCCCTCCGGTCCTAACAGGTTCTCGTGCGGTACGCGACAATCCGTAAAAATTACTTCCGAAGTGTCGCTCGCGCGCATCCCTAATTTGTTTTCTTTTTTCCCCGGCTTAAATCCAGGCATGCCCTTTTCCAGGATGAACGCGCTGATGCCGTGCGACCCCTTGGACTTATCGGTTTTGGCCATGGCCACGCAAATATCCGCGTAATGTCCATTGGTGGTGAAGGTCTTGGCCCCGTTCAAGATCCAGAAGTTTCCGTCGCGCACCGCGGTAGTTCGCGTCCCTCCCGCGTCGGAACCAGCCTCCGGCTCCGTCAAAGACCAGGCCCCGATCTTCTTGCCTCGCGCCAGCGGCACAAGATATTTCTTCTTTTGCGCTTCATTCCCAAATTTAAAAATGTGATTGCTGCACAACGAATTGTGCGCCGCGACGATGATGCCCACCGATCCATCCACCCGCGACAATTCCTCAATCGCGATGGCATATTCGATGTAGCCCAGGCCTGCGCCCCCAAGCTCTTCGGGAAAAATCACGCCGAGCAATCCCATCTCCGCCAGCTTAGGCATGATTTCCATCGGGAAATGAGACACTTCATCCCATTCCATGACGTGCGGCGCGATTTCTCCCTCCGCAAATTCACGCACGCTTTGTCGCAGCTGCTTTTGTTCTTCTGTTAAGCCGAAATCCACGCGCTCTCCTAATTACCAGCCAACGGGATAATTATTCTTTGTATTTTGTTCATCCAGCCAGGTTTTTAGCGGCGCGAAATAATCGGCCAACGCACTCGCATCCAATTGTCTCTCGCCGGTCAAAACTTCCAGCGCGTCCGGCCACGGCTTGCTTGCGCCCATCGAAAGCATCCTGTTCAACCTGTCGCCTGCTGCCTTATTGCCATAAATCGAGCAGCGATGAAGCGGCCCTGAGTACCCTGCTTCGCGACAGAGCGCCCGTTGAAACTGGAATTGCAAAATGCGCGCCAGAAAATAGCGCATGTACGGCACATTTCCGGGCACGTGATATTTCGCGCCAGGATCGAAATCCGCTTCGGTACGCTCCATCGGCGGAGCAACGCCCTGGTATTTGCGAACCAATTCCCACCACGCTTTGTTGTATCCCTCGGGCTTCACTTGCCCGGAAAAAACTTCCCAACGCCACTTATCCACTAGCAACCCAAACGGCAGAAACGCCACTTTTTCCAGCGCCTGCTGTAGCAAATAATCCATATCCTCGGAACTGGCGGGTACCGTCTCGATAAGCCCGATCTTCTTCAAATACTCAGGCGTTACCGAAAGCGCGATCGTGTCCCCTACCGCTTCGTGAAAACCATCGTTAGCGCTGTTTTGAAACAATGGCGGTTGGTTCTCATACGCGCGTTGATAAAAATTGTGACCAAGCTCGTGATGGATCACCCGAAAATCTTCTTCGGTAATCTGAATGCACATCTTGATGCGCAGATCTTCTTTCGAGTCCACGTCCCAGGCGCTGGCGTGGCAAATCACGTCGCGGTCCGCAGGCTTGGTGAACAGCGAACGTTCCCAAAACGGGGGAGGCAGCGGCGCGAATCCCAGGGAAGTAAAAAATCCTTCTCCGTACTTCACCATCCCACGTGCGTCAGTGTGGCGCTCCTGCAATATTTTTGTGAGGTCGTAACTCTGCGCGGGCTTAGGCGAATCCATTAAGGAGTAAACGTTGTTCCATTCCTGGCTCCACAGATTGCCTAGGAGCTGCGCAGGAATTGGCCCCTTGGCAGGCACCAGCGCCGCGCCATACTTTTTCGCAAGTTGTCCACGTACGTAAGCGTGCAAAGATTCATACAACGGCCGGAGCTGCTCCCACAGCCGATCCGCCTCTTTCGCGAACTGCTCCGGAGGCATGTCGTACATCGACCGCCAAATCCCGCCCACATCTGAATATCCCAGCTCGCGCGAACCTTTATTTCCCAATTCCACGAGTCGCGCATAACGCTGTCGCATCGGAGCGCCAATCGCGTGCCATCCGATCCACGCGGTCCTTAATTCCTCCGGGTCGTGACTGGTAGCCAGAATATGTTCTATTGCGGTGATGTCCAGGCACTTGGCATCCACGCCCGTGGCGGGGCACCATTTGCCCTTGCCATAATCCCCCGCCAGCGACGTAGAAATGCTCGCCAACTCCTTCTGATCGGCCGCGTTCGAAGGCGCGGGAAACCCGATGGACAATTTCACCAGCAACATTTTGTGCGCCATCACTGGCGGCAGCTTGAGGCTGTCAAAGCGATGCGCCTTTGTCGCCAAGTCAACGGTTAACGTGTTAACCACTTCGCCGGCGTCGGCGGCAATTTGATTCGTGTCGTCGGTGATGAAATTCTCCTGCACCCACGCGGCCCGTTGCGCTTTGTTCCCCAAGTCAAAGAGTCGAGCCTCAGCATCGTCAAGGAACGCTTTCGCCTCTTCAATAGTTGGCGCGCTCCCTTCCTGTTTCGCTGGTGCATGCTCTTGTGCCGAAACAGTCTGCGAAAACAGCAGCCCTGCGCACAGAGTTCCGAGCATCAGCTGCCGGCAAACTACGGTAATTTTCATGCCTTAGCCTTCCTGGCGTTCGCCGCCACTTGGCGAATAATTGGCAGCGCTCGTTTGATTCCCTCACGACTGACATCGCAGTGCGTCACAAAACGCACCGAATGCAGCGCGGTGTCCTGCGCCCAAACCCCTTGTGCATACAACTCCTCACAAAACTCCACCGCGGTCTTCCCGGTTTGTGAACAATCGCAAATCACGATGTTGGTTTGCACTTTCTTCGGATCGATTTTCAATTGCGGAATCTTCGCCAGGCCTTCGGCCAGAAATCGGGCATTCTCATGATCGATATGCAAGCGTGACGGAGATTTTCGCAGCGCTACGAGTCCCGCACCCGCAATGACCCCAGCCTGGCGCATTCCACCGCCGAACATTTTGCGGTATACCCGCGCCTTTTCTATGAACGCCCGCGACCCGACCAACATGGAACCAACCGGGGCGCCCAAACCTTTTGACAAGCAGAACATCACCGAATCGCATTCGCGAGTCATGCGCGCAACCGAATCGCCCAGTGCTACCGCGGCGTTAAAAACGCGCGCCCCATCGAGATGCACTTTCAAATTAACCGCATGAGCGTGATCGCAAATATCGTCCACAGTTGCGGTGGGATACAGCATGCCCCCCGCCATGTTGTGAGTGTTCTCCAAACAAACCAGGGCCGTCTGTGAATCGTAATAAACGTGCGGCCGAATCACTGCTTCGATCAGCGGCCACGAGAGAATTCCGTCTTCACCGCGCGCAATGCGCGGCATGCAGCCGGCCACAGCCGACATGGACGCCAGTTCGTACAAATTAACGTGGCTGCGCTCCTCGCAGATCACCTCATCCCCGTGATGCGTCCACACCTTGATCGCGATGAGATTGCCCATGCACCCGGTCGGAACGAATATCGCAGCTTCTTTGCTAAAAAGTTCCGCCGCCTCGCGCTCCAGCAGATTTACGGTGGGATCTTCCGCGTACACATCGTCACCCACTTCGGCTTCAGCCATGGCGCGACGCATTTCCGGCGTAGGCCGAGTTACCGTGTCGCTGCGCAGATCCACCACATTCAATGCCGGGCCCGCACCCCGCGAATTCATCGCCATCGGATCTGTTTCTGTTGCGCTCAAAACTCAGCCTCCATTACGGAATCTAAATCCAGAATTCACCTCAGCAGTTCGACAAAAACCTCGTTAGACACGCTGAGCCGCGAAGGCGCCAACCGCACTACCGGACCATTCCATTCCAGCAATCCCGAAGACGCCAAGGGCTCGAAGCGCAACGCCAATTTAACGGCGTAATCTTTTTCAATTCGCGACACGTCGATGCCATCCAGTTGCCGCAACCCCAAAAACAATTCTTCTTCAAGCGCCGCTTCAGGCGTCAAGCGTTCCAGTTGGTCGACGGGCAAAAACCCGTTTTGTATCGCATTTACATAGCTCGCCGCGTCATGCGCATTAGCCCATCGTTGCACGCCTGAGAACGAGTGCGCACCCGCGCCGAATCCCAAATAAGCTTCGCGCCTCCAATATTTCAGATTGTGGCGCGATTCGAACCCCGGCTTGGCCCAATTGGATATCTCATAATGGTGATAGCCTGCGGCGGAAAATGAACTCCGAGCCAGTTCATAAAAGTCAGCCATCTGATCTTCGCTGGGCACCGCGCGCGCGCTATAACGCTTACCACCTTTCAAAAGCTCACTACCCAGGCGGCTCTTCTCATCGACCTCCAAGATGTAAACGGAAACATGCTCGGGAGCCAATTCCACAAGCCGGTTCACAGATTCGCGCCAGCTATCCGGCGTCTGCAGCGGCAGCCCGGCGATTAAGTCAAAGCCGATATTCGCAATGCCCGCTTGGCGCAGAATGGGAACCGCGCGATAAATATCAGCGCGACGATGCATGCGTCCGGAAGCGGCCAGCTCGGCGTCAGAAAACGATTGCACGCCAAAACTCACGCGATTAATTCCGGCGCGCACCCATGCGGACGCTTTCTGCGCGTCGATCGTTTCCGGATCGGCCTCCAGCGTCACTTCTGCAAGCTCGCTCCGAAACGAGCCGCGAATAGTTTCCAGAATCGTTTGCAGATGCGCGGGATCGAGTAAGCTCGGCGTGCCTCCACCAATATAAACCGTATCCACGCTCGCGTTTCCCGCTATGGTAGGAACAAGCTCGATGCCGGCACCCAAATACAAATCGCGGTAATTCCTAATTTCACGGCAAACGGCGTCCACATATGGAGCGAACCGCGAGGAAGAGACGACTCCAGTATGAAAATTACAGTAGGTGCATTTCGTTTGGCAGAACGGGACCTGCACGTAGATGCCGAGGCTGGTCATTTGCACAAAAACTTTAACACAGCGCCGCATTGCGCGCAGGCGTCAGCAGGGGCCGATAGGCGCCACTAAGCATCGTAAGCGACCGAATAAGTGTTATTCCGGGATGACTTTCACGTGCAGATGGCGATCCCGCGGCCCATCGAATTCGCAAAAAAAGATGCCCTGCCAGCGTCCCAATCTCAGCTTGCCATCTTCCACAAAGATCGTCTGGCTCGCGCCCACCAGCACCGACTTCATGTGCGAATCAGAATTTCCTTCGGCATGCCGGTAAGGCCCTTCAAATGGAATCAAGCGATCAAACGCGCCTTCAAGATCGCTGGCCACATCGGGATCCGCGCACTCGTTGATCATGATTGCTGCGGTGGTGTGCGGCACATACACATAGCAAACGCCGTCGGCCACGCGAGACTTCTCCACCGCATGCTGCACCTGCGCGGTCACGTTAACAAGCTGCGTGCGGCGTGTCGTTTTTACTTTTAGCGTGTGAATCGGCAACAGGCACCAGGTTCGCGATGGGCTAAGACAACTGCACTATACAGTGACGCCCAAGATTTTTGCCGCCGCACAATTTTTGCAATTCTGTCAACCCACCCGGACCCCATCGCGCCAGAAATGGCAACAGACAAAGCTCCCTCGATTGCAGAACTTTGTGCGGATACAGCAACTGCTCCAGAAAATTCTCATACATCGCGAGCAGAGTCGCTTTAGCGTCCTGCGCCCGCCCCGTCTTGCGCCGCAGCTTATCGATCTGGTACTCGATCTTCTTGCGCGCCGTTTCTACCGCTCCCTGCAGACTGGGATCGAGTTTCTTCAGCTGACCGTGTAATTGATCAAGCATTTTCATCACTTGTTTGTAATTGCGATCAAAATCTCGAGAGAGGTCCTTCGGAAGGGACGCCAACTCCATTCTGCGCCGGACTTCCTGAGACCCGGCCCAGATATCTTCAACTTTAAGGTGGTAGGCCCGCAGTAATTTAGCAGCTTTGATATCCACCAGCGTGAAATCCGGGCGCGACAATATCACCGGCATACGCCCGAGCACCTGCTTGTACACCACTTCGGATTGCGCAAAATAGGCAATTTCCGCCGCTCCTCCGATGTACGCCACGGTGGGCAGCAAATAGTCCTGCACCACGGCGCGAAAAAGCGCACTGGGGCTAAAATCCTCCGGTGTGGTCTCGATGGCCTGCAGCAATTCTGAGGTGGACCGCTGCTTTTCGCCCGCCTGAAATCTGCCATGGCCATTCGCCGTAAGCGGCTTGCGCATCCCGCCAGTGGCCTGCGCCTCGCCAGCCCGCTCGCCGCCCATATAAAACAACAACGTGCTTTTTGCCGTAACTTTCACTTGCGCCGAAAATCCCGCCACTTCCAGTTCCTTGCCGCGCCGCAACAATTGCTCATTCAACGTGTCGCGTCCTTCGATGGCTTGGCGATAAACGGGAGCCGCTATGCGGTGCAACGCCGGGTCCAGCGGATCCAGCAGAATCAGCCCTTGCTGCGAAAACAATCTGGCAAACAATTTGCCGAACGCGCTGCCGTACGTTTCACCCCGGTTGTAGCTCTCCTTCAAAAACTGGGCCAGCAGTAGGCTGCCCTGTTTAACCAGCAGCTCAGCAGCTTCGTGAACTTGTTCATCAATCTGCGCGCCGAGTAATATTTTCCCGACTGGACGCCCCGCCTCCTGCTCCCCAGGCGCAGCAAGCTCAAAGCGTTTCAGCCGGCCGTCCTGAAACCAACTCACATGGCGCACTTCGTCAACGTCATGGTCTTCCGTAGCCATCCAGAAGACCGGCACAGCCTCAATCCCTGAGCGCGTCAGCTCTTTCGCAACTTGAATGGCGCTGAGCGCCTTGTAAAACGCATACGCGGGACCACTGAAAAGTCCGACCTGTTGCCCGCTGACAATTGCCACCGCGCCCTTTTCTAACCGGTCGAGATTCTCGGAAACTGCTGGCCCCGCGCCGAACGCCGTGTTCTGTAAGCGCAGGATGGCAGCCACGGCGCTGCGGCGTTCTGTAGGAAAATCCAATTTGCGTGCCACTGCCGTGACCGAAGACATCTTCGGCTCATGCCCGTAAAACGATTTTATTTTTGAAAAATTGATCAGATATTGGAGGAAGAGCTTCGACTGGTGGGGTAGCTTGTGGGACGCGAGGGCACGACAGTCCATGAGCCGTTAGATGATACCCGCGCGGAAACGTCTCATCAAACCGCGGAATTATTGCCGCTCACGCCGAAGCCATAATGGGCTGCTCAACCGTGGCTAAAAATGAGCTAATTCGCGCCTTATGCTCGTCCGTAAGTGGCTGCAGCGGCAACCTGGGATTCCCGCCGCGATACCCACGCTGATCCATGACGTACTTGACCCCCGCAATGCCAAACTTCGAGACGATCTGATTGGAGGCTCTCAACAACACTTTTTGCAGCTCGCGCGCTCGCTCCATGTGGCCCTGGCGAAAAAGTTCATAGAGCGTCGCACATTTCTCCGGAAGCGCGCTTGCCAAGGCTAGAATGGCCCCGCGTGCGCCCACCGCCAGGCACGGAAACACCGTGGCCGCGGCGCCGACCAGCACCTGAAATTGCCCTGGCGCGCCCGCGATCATTTCAGAAATACGCTGAACATTCCCGGAGCTGTCCTTTATACCAACGATATTTTGGTGTTCGGCCAACGCGATAGTCTCGGGCGCTTCCAGCGCCAATCCCGTGAAGATGGGTACCGAATACAGCAGCACCGGGATGGGCGATTCATCGGCCACGCGGCGGTAATGCGCGATGAGCACCTCCGGTTTGTATGCAGGCTTGTAGTAGTAGGGAGTCTTAACCAGCGCGACGTCGTATCCAAGAGCCGCCGCTCGCTGCGTTCGTTCAATGGTTTCCGCGGTGGATTCCGCACCGGTGCCAGCGATCAGTTTTTTTCCAGGCGCCGCCGTCTCCTTCACCGCGCCAAGCACGCCGTCCATTTCGTTGGACCGCAGTAGCACGGATTCGCCCGTGGAGCCAAGCACCACATACCCCGCCAGCGAGGTTTGGTTGTAGCGCCCGATATTGTGCTTCATACCCTCGAGCGCCACGGAACCGTCCGCCGCGAACGGCGTCGTTAAAGCGGGATAAACTCCTCCCAAATCCAGCATCGAATTCCCCAAACTCACCTTGCGAAGCCTGTCTGCAAATTCAAATTTAGGCGATCAGCGTCAGTCCGCGGAAGTCGGGCTTTGCGACGCCGCCACGCTGCCCCGGTGCAAATCTTGCAGCGCCGCAACTTCCGTTCCCTGTTCCAGCAACGCCTGTATTCCCCGAGCGGCCGCGTGTGCCGCTGCGAGCGTCGTGATACACGGAATATTATAGCGAATCGCCGCGCGCCGAATAGATTTTTCGTCGTAAAACGATTCGCGCCCCAGTGGAGTATTTATGATCAGATCGATCTTCCCGGTCTTCACCAGGTCCACGATGTTGGGCCGCCCTTCATTCACCTTAAAGACCTCCTGTGCTTGCACTTCGGAATCGGCCAACGCTGCCGCTGTTCCTCGCGTGGCCAGCAGCTTAAAACCAAGGGCCTGCAACTCCTTGCCCAGCGGCCCAACATGCTTTTTGTCACGGTCGTTAACGCTCATAAATACCGTGCCCTTGCGCGGCAGACGTTGCCCGGCAGCGAGTTGGGCTTTGGCGAATGCCAATCCGTACGAAGTCGAAATCCCCATCACTTCGCCGGTCGAGCGCATCTCCGGTCCGAGAATAGTGTCCACGCCGCGAAACTTGTTGAACGGGAAAACTGGCGATTTCACGGAATAAAATTCGTGCACCGCGATTTCTGAAACTCCGTGATGCACGACCACCGGCAATTTCATGGTGGATAATTTTTTACCCGCCATCAATCGCGCCGCGACTTTCGCAATGGGCACGCCGGTTGCCTTGCTTACAAACGGCACGGTTCGTGACGCTCGCGGATTCACTTCCAGCACATACACCGTGTCCCGCTGAATCGCATACTGCACGTTCATCAATCCCACGACTTTCAGAGCCAGCGCCAGCCGCTTGGTATATTCGCGAATCGTATCCAAAATTTTCGGCGACAAGCTCACCGGCGGCAACACGCAGGAAGAATCCCCGGAGTGCACCCCGGCCTCTTCAATGTGTTCCATGATTCCGCCGATGACCACTTCCGTTCCGTCGCACAGCGCGTCAACGTCCACTTCCGTCGCTTCTTCCAGAAATTGATCGATTAAAACCGGGCGCGCCGGACCCATTAGCGCCGCCTGCGCCACGTATTCCTGCACAGTATTCACGTCGTATGCAATCACCATGGCCCGGCCGCCCAAAACATAGCTGGGGCGCACCAGAACCGGCATGCCAATCTCGCCGGCCACCCGCGCAGCTTCCTCGGGAATCAACGCCGTGCCATTGCGTGGTTGATGAATTCGCAGTTCGTCGAGCAATCTTCCGAAGCGCCGACGATCCTCGGCCAGGTCAATCGATTCTGGCGCCGTGCCGATGATCGGCACGCCATTGCGTTTCAATTCCAATGCCAGATTCAGCGGCGTCTGCCCGCCAAACTGCACGATCACCCCGTGAGGCTTTTCGCGCTCCACCACCGCCAACACATCTTCCAGCGTCAGCGGCTCGAAATAGAGCCGGTCAGAGGTGTCGTAGTCAGTCGAAACTGTTTCCGGATTGCAATTGACCATGATGGTTTCGAAACCATCTTCGCGCAGCGCAAACGAAGCATGGCAACAGCAATAATCGAATTCAATTCCCTGCCCAATACGATTCGGACCGCTGCCGAGAATAATGATCTTCGGTCGCGACTGCGCGTCGGATTCGTCCTCGTCCTCATACGTCGAGTACATGTACGGCGTAAACGATTCGAATTCCGCGGCGCAAGTATCCACCCGTTTAAAAACCGGGCTCACGCCATAACGCGCTCGCTGCAATCGCACCGCGGCAGCAGTCGTTTTCCACATCTGCGCGAGCTGCTCGTCGCTCGTTCCGTGACGTTTCACTTCACGCAACAATTCCTTGGAGGCCGTTTCCACCGTGACCTTAGCGGCCCGCCGGTTCATGGCGATTATTTCTTCAATCTGTTGAATGAACCACGGATCGATTTTGGTCAGCTCGCAAATTTCTTCGGAGGGCAAACCACGTTCCACCGCCGTCAACAACCAATGAATGCGGTCTGGACGCGGCGTCGCCAATTTTTCGCGCAGCAAAGAATCCGGCGTATCCACAGGCGCGCGCCACGGCGTACTCGGTTCCAGTGATCGAATCCCCTTCTGCAACGCCTCTTTAAAGGTTCTCCCGATGGCCATCACTTCACCGACAGATTTCATCTGCGTTCCCAGAGTGCTGTCCGCGCCAGGGAACTTCTCGAATTGCCATTTGGGGATTTTCACCACCACATAATCAATAGTCGGTTCGAAGCACGCGGGAGTCTGCTTGGTAATATCGTTCGGAATTTCATCCAGCGACATTCCCACCGCCAGGCGCGCGGCAATCTTGGCAATCGGGAATCCCGTCGCTTTACTGGCCAACGCCGAGCTGCGCGACACCCGCGGATTCATTTCGATCACGGTCATCTTGCCGTTTTCAGGATTGATGGCGAATTGCACGTTGGACCCGCCGGTCTCTACCCCCACCTCGCGTATGATCGCGGCAGCTGCGTCGCGCATGCGCTGATATTCTTTGTCAGTCAGTGTCTGCGCCGGCGCCACCGTGATGGAATCGCCGGTGTGCACTCCCATCGGATCGAAGTTTTCAATGGTGCAGATGACCACGAAATTGTCGCGGTAATCGCGCATCACCTCGAGTTCGTATTCTTTCCAGCCCAATACCGATTCTTCCACCAGCGCTTCGTGCACCGGACTCATATCCAGCGCGTGCGAGATCGCTTCCCCAAATTCCTCGCGGTTATATGCGATGGACCCGCCTGTACCCCCCAACGTAAACGAGGGGCGAATCACCAACGGGAATCCCAGTTGATCGCAAAGCCGCAGCGCGTCTTGCGCATTATTAACGAGCGCCGAGGCGGGAACCTCCAGCCCAATTTTGCGACACGCGTCCTTAAACCATAACCGATCCTCGGCCACCTTGATCGCACGCAGCGAGGCCCCAATCATTTCCACGCCGTGCTTTTCAAGGATGCCGCTTTCCGAAAGCTCCACCGCCAGGTTCAGCGCCGTTTGACCGCCCACAGTAGGCAGCAATGCGTCAGGCTTTTCACGAGCGATAATTTCTTCCAAATATTCCTTGGTGAGCGGCTCGATGTACGTGCGCTGGGCAATCTCCGGATCGGTCATGATCGTCGCGGGATTCGAATTCACCAGCACCACTTCATAACCTTCCGAACGCAGCGCTTTGCACGCTTGCGCTCCGGAATAATCGAATTCGCAGGCCTGACCAATAACAATCGGCCCGGATCCGATGATCATGATTTTTTTGATGTCCGTTCGCTTAGGCATCTGCGTGAACAGGCTTCCAGCCTGAATTATCTTTCTCCGTCATTAATAGAAAATAAATCCTATCGCCGCGTTTCCTTCATCATGTCCGTAAATTGCGTGAACAGGTAATGCGAATCGTGCGGACCTGGCGAAGCCTCCGGATGATACTGCACGCTGAACAACGGCAAAGACTTGTGGCGCATCCCCTCGTTAGTGTGATCATTCAAATTTACGTGGGTGATCTCCACATCGCTCGAAGGCAGCGACTCCGGATCCACGCAAAATCCGTGATTCTGCGCGGTAATTTCGATCTTCTGCGTCAGCAGATTATGCACTGGGTGATTCGAACCGTGATGACCGAATTTCAGCTTGAACGTTTTCCCGCCGAGCGCCAACCCGCATAGCTGGTGCCCTAAACAGATTCCAAATACCGGTACTTTTCCGATCAGCTTGCGAATATTTCCCACTGCGTAATCGACTGGCTCAGGATCCCCAGGCCCATTCGACAAGAAAACTCCATCAGGTTCCAAACTAAGCACCTCTTCGGCGGAGGTTTGTGCCGGAACCACCAGCACTTCGCAGTGATGATCGATCAACATGCGCAAAATGTTTTGTTTAATTCCGTAATCGTACGCCGCCACGCGAAATCGCCGCGTTTCCTGCTCGGTTCCAGCCGATGCAGACTGCTCGGTCCACGGAGGGGAGGCCAGCTCGATCGATCCTTTATCCCATGAGTACGCTTTGTGGCAACTGACGCGACTAGCCAATTCCTGCCCAGCCATCTTGGGCAAACTCTTCGCCTCGCGAATAAGTTGCTCGGCAGCTGTTCCGTCGGTCGCGACCACCCCACGCAAGGCGCCGACGCTTCGAATGTGCCGCACCAGCGCGCGCGTATCGATATCCCAGATCACCGGAATCTGATGCCGGTTTAAATACAACTGCGCAGTCTCTGACGAACGCCAGTTGGAAGACATCTGCGAAAATTCGCGCACCACCAGCGATTCGATGTACGGACGCGGCGCTTCCTCGTCATCGAGATTAGCGCCGACATTTCCAATGTGGGGATAGGTGAGACAAACAATCTGCCCGGCGTAACTGGGGTCGGTGAAAACTTCCTGGTAACCGGTGAGGCTGGTATTAAAAACGACTTCGCCACCTCGGCGCGTGATTGCGCCGGCCGCGCGGCCGTTAAATATGCGCCCGTCTTCCAGCGCAAGTGTGGCGGGTCGATGCTGGACTTCCGTCAGTGGAGCCCCCTGTTTTTATCATCGCAGTCCTAACCACGCGAAACAAGTAATCAGTAAGTTCCGTCAGTTCCACAGTTCAACTGAACCAGGTGATCAGTAGGGTGCCCCAGCTTCGCAGTTGAAGTTATGAACCTTGTTCTTGAACTATTTGCTCTCCGCTTCCGTCATCGCCAACGAACCAAAATGATCCACCGGCCAATACGCAAACACCGCGCGCCCATAAATAAACTGGCTGGGCACCGGCCCAAACACGCGCGAATCGTTCGAGCTGATGCGGTGATCGCCCATCACGAAATAACTGTCCGCCGGCACGCGCGTCGGGCCATAGTCGCTGACGTCTTCATATTGCGGCGGAACGTAAGGCTCCGGCACCAGAGTTCCGTTCACGGTCACCACGCCCTGCCGTATCGTCACCGTCTCGCCCGGCAGCGCAATCACCCGCTTGATAAACGATTTCGTACGGTCCAGCGGGTACCAGAACACCACCACATCCCCGCGATGGATAGATTCGAAGCGATACACAAATTTGTTGATGAAGATTCGTTCCTGATCGGAAAGCAACGGCGCCATGCTGGTGCCTTCCACTTTCACCGGCTGATACAAGAACACAATGATGACCAGCGCCAGGCCAATGGCGATAAGCAAATCGCGAGTCCACACGCGAATTTCGTGGCGTAAAGAAAGTAGCGATGGGGATTGTTCAGAAGAAGAACTGGGAGCAATATCGGGCGAGCTGCTCGAACTCACGCTCGCTGCGATAGGGTTCTCGTCGGAGTGTTCCATTTTTGCTGCCTCGTATTTATAACATGAGCATCGCGGGACACGCCAGATACCCTTTTCGTCTGCCGCCCGCGCTGCAACGCCCCAACCCGGAAGTGGAAATACTTCGTGCTCTGTCAACGCCCAAAACCCAGGCGTACAATTTTGATGCCGTCCCGTGCATTAAGTAAGATTCGCCCCGCCCAAGTTCCCGTTGCCTAATCCGTGAACCAAACCTAGCGAGCGTGCTCGTTTCCGGATCTCGAAGGTAGGGTGCGCCACCGTCGCATCTGGACGGTTCGCAGTTGATCTGTTCAGTCCCAACACTTATCCTTTACAGAGTGTCCCTAGACATCCTTTACACTCGGGTGCCGCGCGTTCGCTTTTGAGTTTGAACGCGGCTCCGGGAACCTTAACCACGGCCCCAAAACCCCTACAACCTAGTCTCCGAGCGCGTACGACAATGCCGCCAAGGCAGCAATGACCGCTGTTTCCGTCCGCAAAATCAGCCGACCCAGGGAAGCCTCGAGGAAGCCCGCTTTCAATGCCAATTCCCGCTCCTCGTCGGTCCAACCGCCCTCCGGCCCAATAGCCAACACCGCCTCGGATGCGACCCGATCCCTCAGTGCAACACGCAACGCAGGCGCCTCTGCCCGCTCAGAAAGAAAAATCCCCAATCTCTCCCCGCGCGCCGCAAACGCCGTCTCAGGCCTGGCCACAGGCTGCAGCACCGGCAATCTCACCCGCCTCGACTGCTGCGCAGCCTCCAGCACAATCTTTCGCCAGCGCTCTGACCGCTTTTCCGCCGCCGCAATCAAAGCCTTCTCACTGCGCGCAGCCGCTAGTGGCACAATCTCCGCGACACCCAGTTCGGTAGCCTTTTCAATCGCCCACTCAAACGCATCGAACTTCACCACCGAAAGCAATAACACAACCTGTAGTCGGGGTTCCTCAGCAGGCAATTCTTCCAGCAGTGCAAACTCAACATTATCGCGCGCCACCCGTTCGATGCGGCCCAGACACACGCGCAATCCATCGCTCAACTCATAAAGCTGCCCCGCCTGCGCGCGTAGCACCACACCCAGATGGTGCGCTCGCTCGCCCGAAACCAGCGCCCGTCGCCCATCAAATTTTTCAACAAAAAATCGCCGCCGCACGCGACGATTCTATCCTACATAGCCATGGCTGCTGGAATTGAGAACAACGTGAGGCTGGCGATTTATAACGCGCGGAAGCCGCTTAACCGAAAATATCTTTTACCTTTTCAAAGATGGACGAGTTGCGGTCCGCCGGCTTATTTTCAACTTTCAGCGAAACTCCCAACTGCTCCATCAATTTGCGCTGCTCGCGCGTCAACTTTGTCGGCGTGAGCACTCGCACATGGTAATAAAGATCGCCTTTGCCGCCACCGCGCGGGTCCGGCAGCCCTTTGCCCTTGACGCGAAAAACCGCGTCGCTCTGCGTGCCTTCCGGAATTTTTAGTTTCTCTTCGCCGCCCAATCCAGGAACCTGCAACTCCGTGCCCAGCGCCGCTTGCACCACGCTCAACGGAATTGTGCAATACAGATCCGCGCCGCGCCGTTCAAAAAACTGGTGTTCTTTGACGTCCAGCACCACGTACAAATCGCCCGCCGGTCCGCCGTTAGGCCCTTGTTCGCCTTCGCCTGTAACTCGGAGTCGCGTCCCGGTATCAACCCCCGGCGGAATTCGTAACTCAATAATTTTCTCGCGCTCCACGCGCCCATTTCCACGGCACTCCAGGCAGCGCTCGCGAATAATTTGGCCCGCTCCCTGGCACGCTGGACAAGTGCGCGTAATGGTAAAAAATCCCTGCTGATATGCCATCTGCCCGCGCCCGCCGCAGGTCTGGCAAGTGCTGACGCCAGTGCCCTTTTTCGCGCCCGTGCCGTTGCACGCCGAGCACAATTCCTGCTTGGGTAATTTAACCTTGGTGGTAACTCCGGCCGCGGCTTCTTCAAAAGTCAGCGTCATGTCATAACGCAAATCCGCGCCGCGCTGGTTGCGGCCGCGACCACGCCGTCCGCCGGAAAACAAATCCTCAAATCCAAAAAAATCCCCGAAAATATCGTGAAAGTCCTGGAACACGGAACTGTTGAAGTCCGTGCCTACGTTGGAACCGCGCAGTCCTTCGTGCCCATACGTATCGTAGATTTGCCGCTTCTGCGGATCGCTCAACACGCTATATGCTTCCGTGCATTCGCGAAACTTTATCTCTGCTTCTTCCTTATTCACCGGATTGCGGTCCGGGTGCCACTTCAGCGCGCTTTGGCGATAAGACGCCTTGATCTCTTCAATCGAGGCTTCGCGTTTAACGCCCAGCACCTCGTAGAAATCTTTTTGTGTGGACCTGGCCATATCGAATATCGACTCCCGAATAGTTTTAGTTTGCTGTTTTAGATGCGGCGGTAGGGTGAACCGCTACGCGCACCATGGCGGGACGCAAGACGCGCCCGTGAAAAACGTAACCAGGCTGAAACACCTGCAAAATCGTCCCTTCATCTTTTTCCGTGGTTTCCGTGCGATCCATGGCCTGATGCGAATGCGGATCGAAAGTCATGCCGATCGGATCGATGCGCTCCGCGCCAAGCCTCGTAATATTGTCGATCAGCTGCTTGTGGATCAGCTCAAAGCCCTTGCGATAATTCTCGTATTCCGGTTCACGATGCAAAGCGAGCGCTTGCTCGAAACTATCTATTACCGGAATCAACGCTTCAATCAATCGGGCAGTAGAACGCCGCGAATCCTCCGCGCGCTCTTTTTCCACCCGCTTGCGGTAATTATCGAAATCCGCTTGGCGGCGCAACAGCGTCTGCCGCAGATCTTCTAGATCCTTCGCGAGTTTGCCGACCTCCGCGTCGGCATTCGCATAATCTGCTTCGATTGGATTAGTTTCGGTAGACGAATCTGCCGCTGCATTGGCAGCACTACCGTCGGAATTATTTTCCCCACTCCTTTTGGAATCGTTTCCCATGACCTTCCAGCCTCTCTTTTGCCAAAAATCCTTCAAATTTTGCTCAGCGCTTCGCTGAACAGCTGCGCGACGTAAGCCACCGCCGTCATCGCGCGCTCATACGGCATGCGCGTCGGCCCCAGCACGCCCAACGATCCTTGCACCAAATCGTTGCTCATGTATGGCGCGCTGATCAGCGCCAGGTTTTCGCCCGCCGCCGCTATTTCTTTGACGCCAATCTTCACAAAAACAGGTTCGGGCGTATCGATACACGCATTTAGAACCGTCACCAGCCGGTGCTTCTCTTCAATGGCCGACAGCAAATCCCGCAGTTGCGCCTGGTCCGCAAACTCCGTTGCGCCGATCATCTGCGCCGTGCCTTCTACGTGCACTTGTGACGCCAAATCAGCGCCCAAAACTGCCGGATCGCAAAGTGTCAACGCTCCCTGCACAATCCCCTCATAACGCTCGCGTTCGGTAGCCAGTTTTTGCAGCAGGTCTCCGCGAATAGCTTCCAGCGTCCACCCGGCGTAATGCTGGTTCAGGAACTCCGCAATGCTGTCGAGCTCCAGTTGCGAAAATAATCGGTGCGGCCGCAAAATTTTGTCGCGCGTCACCCCACCATGCGAAATCAAAACCACCACCACCCGCCCGTCGGGCAACAGCCACATTCTGGCGTGCTCCAGAACGGTTTTCCCCAACGGCGGCGACACGATGATGCCCAATCCGCTCGAAACTTCGGCCAGCACGTGCCCGGCCCGTTCCGTCATGTCCGCGGAACTGGACGCGGCATTAAACTCGCGCTTGATCCAGTCGCGATCCTCTATGCTCAACGTCGCGCGTGAAGCGATCTCTTGCGCAAAAAACCGATACGCCGCAGCCGTAGGCACGCGGCCCGCTGAAGTGTGCGGCTGAAAAAGAAGCCCGCCATCTTCCAGGTCGGCCATCACGTTGCGAATCGTCGCGGTGCTGAGCGTCTCCTCAAACCGCTTGGAGATCGCCCGCGAAGACACCGGCTCGCCCGTCTCAATGTACGTGCGCACAATATCAGCCAATATCTGGCGATTCCGCCGTTCCTGAAGCGCAGCATCCCTCATATCAGCACTCTACACGCAAGCCCCGTAAAACGGCTCTTTCATATATTTTAGGAATCGTGTCGAGTACGGTCAACGCATTCACTCCGCTGTTGTTCGTAATCCTGCTCTTCGAAGCGATTGACGTTGCAGTCGCCATCGGCCGCTGAGTGGCAGTCCGCATGCCTTTGAAGTCGGGTGGCCCATCCTTGCGGTTCTTGCAAGGGTGGGGCTTTTTCTGAGCCCGTGTTCTTTGATCAAAGCCCTCGATGCGATCACTCCGCGTTATCGATCTGCGCCCGCTGCAGCTTATCCGAGTAGTCGATATACATCGTTTTCCACTCAGTGAAAAAATCAATCGCCGCAATCGCAGCCTCGCGATGTCCGTTGCCCGTCTGTTTCGTCCCGCCAAACGGCAAATGCGTCTCTGCGCCAATCGTTGGCGCATTCACATACACAATGCCGGTATATAGATCGCGCATCGCCGCAAAAGCCAGGTTCACGTTGCGTGTATAAATCGACGCTGAGAGCCCGTAAAGCACGCCGTTCGCCACCTCGATCGCCTGCTCAAAATTATCAATGGGAATAACTGAAACCACCGGGCCAAAGATTTCCTCCTGTGCTACCCGCATATTCGCCGCGACATCGCCGAACACCGTCGGCTCGTGGAACCAACCTTTGGCGTGCTTGCCGCTAGTCAGCCGATTCCCTCCGGTTAATAGCTTCGCTCCCTCGTTCTTCCCAATCTCCACGTAGCTCATCACCGTCTTCAATTGCTGCTCGTTAATGCACGGTCCCATATCGGTCGTTGCATCCAGCCCATCTCCCACGCGCAGACTCTTTGCCCGTGCCACAAACCGTTGAACAAATTCCTTATAAACGCCCTTGTGCACCGCCACGCGACTCGCCGCGGTGCAGCGTTGACCGGTCGTGCCGAAGCCACCCCAGATCGCGCCATCCACCGCGAGGTCCAGATTGGCATCATCCATCACGATGATGATGTTCTTCCCGCCCATCTCCAGGCTGCAGTGCTTGAACTCCGGCGCGCACATCTCCGCGATGATCCGCCCCACGGCCGTAGAGCCGGTAAAACTGACCACCGGCACATCCTTGTGCCCCGCTACGGGCGCCCCCGCGTTCGGGCCATCGCCGCTCACGAGATTTACCACCCCATTCGGCAAGCCCGCCTCCATCAACGTTTGCAACAGGTGATACGACGACAGCGGCGTATCCTCCGCCGGTTTCAACACCACCGTATTCCCGCTGATTAGCGCAGGCATCATCTTCCACGACGGAATGGCCATCGGAAAATTCCACGGCGTGATCATGCCGCACACTCCGATAGACTGCCGCGCACTCATCGCAAATTTATTCGGCAGCTCCGAAGGAGTGGTCTGCCCAAACAAACGCCGTCCTTCGCCGGCCATGTAATAGGTCATGTCGATGGCTTCTTGCACGTCGCCGCGGGTTTCGGCCAGGACTTTCCCCATCTCCCGCGTCATATCCTTCGAAAACTCTTCTTTATGCTGCAGCAGCATTTCCGCGGCGCGATACAAAATCTCCGCGCGCTTGGGAGCCGGCACCAGCCGCCAGCTTTTATAAGCCTCTTTCGCCGCATCCACCGCGGCATTCACATCTTCCGTGGTGGAAGACACAAACATCCCCACCAATTCATCGGTATTGGCCGGGTTGCGGTTCTCGTACGCTTTGCCACTGCGCGATTCCACCCATTCGCCATTAATAAAATTCTTGAAAACGCGAGGCGATGCAGCTGTAGCCATACTTCCTCCTGAACGCGCAGTTCCAGCGCAAGTTACCTGCGGGATGACATCTAGTGATGTTTACAATGATAGTCGATTTAATGTTCGCTGACACAACGAGGGAACCGCAGCGCTCGGAAAACTAAATACCTAGAAGAAATTATTGTTTGCTGCCGGCCTTATACTTGCTGCTTAACGTTTCGTTCTCCGCACTGCTCTGAGGCGAATCTGTCGAGGAAATTCTGACCGCAGGCGTGGGAGGCGCGATGCCTGCCGTCTGTGATCCCAACCCCAGCTGCTGCAGTGTCCTTGCATCCAGCTTTCCTGAAGGATTTAAACCGTGCGCGCCTTGAAACTTCTTCATAGCCTCAACGGTGGAAGCATCCCACTTTCCGTTAGGCGTTCCCGCATACGCGCCATTCTTCGCTAGCGCCTGCTGAATTTCAGAAACCCGCTGCGGAGTGGGAGCTTTCTGGCCCACCTGACGTCGTGAAGATTTTGTAGATTTACCCTTGTGCGAGGTGCTGCCGCTCTGGGCTTTTTTCTTGGCGGTACTCTGCGCCGAACTCTGACCATATGACAAACACGGCGATACACCCAATCCCACCACCAGTAGGGACAGCAGGATCGAGTGCATCGGCCGTAAGCGTCGGTTCATATTAATTTTTGGGGCTCGAATTATTCGAGCGCCTTATCGTCTGTCTTCCGCAGGCACGACACCTGGCAGAAACACCGTCAATACCCGGTCGGTATCCTGATGACGCAGCACCTTGAACACCACGCTGTCGCCGGCCTTCAGTTTACCAATGGCATTGCGGTAGTCTTCCACGGAAGTTATCGTCTGTCTGTTCACTTCGGCAATAACGTCCCGCTGCGCGAATCCGATGTCCTCAGCAAAGCTGGCTGGTTCAACTTCCATGACCAGCACACCCTTCTGCGTATCCATCCCAACCCGGTGCGCGCGGTCAGGCGTCAATTCCTGAACGTGCAATCCGAATTCGGTCGGTGCAGCTTCGCCATTCGGTTGATCGCCCATGCGCCCGGCGGTATTCGGGAACACTCGCGTGCGGTCTTCCACCGTTGCGGTCGCTTCTTTTTGCGAGCGATCGCGAACGTAGGTCAACTTCACTTTGCTGCCAATGGGAGCCAGCGAAATTGGATTCACCAGGTCATTTCCGGATTTAACTGCGATGCCGTTCACGCTGGTGATTACGTCTCCGCCCTTCAATCCAGCCTTTTCCGCCGGACTGCCAGGCTCCACGCCTTCGATGACCACGCCGTACGGCGCGCCTAGCGCTTTAAGCGTGATTGCGTTCGTGCCCAAATCTTCCTGGAAGCTTACGCCGATGGATCCGCGGGTAACGCGGCCCTGCGCAATAATCTGGTTATAAACGTTGATCGCCGTCGTTGAAGGCAACGCAAATCCTACGCCTTCGTAGCCGCGGCTGCCCGTAATGATCGCGGTGTTGATCCCGATCACATCACCACCCAGGCTAACCAGCGGTCCGCCAGAATTGCCCGGATTGATGGCCGCGTCTGTCTGCAAGAAGCGTTGGAACTGATGACCGATTCCGCCACGGTCCTTGGCGCTGATGATTCCCGCGGTCACCGTAGCTTGCAAACCAAATGGACTGCCGATGGCCAGCACCCAATCGCCAACCTGTACTCCATCTGAATTTCCGAGGCGCGCCGTCGGCAAATCCCGTCCCGCATCAATCTTCAAAACCGCCAGATCGGTGTCCTCGTCCACACCTACTACCTTGGCGGTGTAGCGGGCGGTTTCGCCATTGAGCTGCACCTGCACCTTGGTAGCCTGATCCACAACGTGATTGTTGGTCAGGATGTATCCGCGCTTGTCCACAATTACGCCCGAACCAAGGCTGCGCTCAGCCTGCGCTGGCCCTTCTTTCTGCCCGTCAAAAAACTTGTCAAAAAAGTCCTGCATCGGATCATCCTGATCATCCGGCTGCGAGCGCTTCCGCCGCGCCGAAGGAGCACGATGCTCCAGAACTTGCGTCGTCGCAATGTTCACCACCGCCGGTTCCACCCGATTCACAACTCCAGAAAAAGAGTTAGACGACGGAATCGGATCTGGCACCGCCAACGGCGTCGCATTCGTTCCCGCGAATGCCGTGTTCTTTACTGCCGACACTCGCCCGGGAACAACCGACCCAATCAAGATTCCCACCAACAAAGTCAAACCTACAAAAAACGCCGCCATGATCTTTCTGCGGCGTGCCCAGTTGTAAATCTCTTTTACCTGCTCACCCATCTTAAAGCTCCTGTGATGCCGACGGGCGCTCCCGGAAGCGCACTTCCCCGCTGGCATGGAAAGTATAACACTGCAATTGTGGCCCGGTTGCTGCGCTCAACTTGTGCGCTGGAATCAACACTGTCCGGAAGGACGGGTGCCTATCCTGCTCAATTTGTCGCTGGCAGTCTGCGTGCTTACCATCCATTTGACGCGCCAGCGCCCAATTCTGTTGTAACCCTTTTATATTAGCTTTTTCGTTTTTTATTCGTAATGCCGCGTCGGCCGAGGCATTCGTCGTTTAGCCAGCGCAAGTTCATTAAACCGGTACGGATATCTGGCAGTGGTCAGTTCCCATAACCGCTGCGGGCTCACTGGGACTTACGAAGTGCTAAAATCTCTGTCCAATATCCCTGGCGTGAGAATATTTAGTGAGCAAGGCGATAGAAAACCTACAGGCAGCCCAGCAGCGTGCGATGGCGGGTCGACCAAAAGTTGGAGGCTTTCCCTTAGCTCATCTTTATGGCCTGCAGCGCGGAGCACTATTCCACATAAATAAATTAGTCGAGGAACTCCGAGTCGAGTGTGAACTTGCTGCGCGCCGCGAAGCCGGCTCCCTCTATTTTGAATTCCGCCGATTCGCGTCCGGGCCCGAGCAGAGCAACTCCGTCAAGCGTCCGCGGAAAGAAGAAATGTACGGAGGCGTTCGCGCCTGCTCCGGTGAATTCAACTTCCAACGGAGCAACGGTGCCGCGGCGGGTCTTCAGCGTCGCACGCACTACGGGTTTTCCCCCGGGTATGACCGCGAAAGGCTCCCAGCCAGCGCGCCCAGGCTGCTCGAGTTTCACAGTGATGACGTACCGGTCTGCCGGGAGCCGCGGCGCTGGCGCTTGAAAGGCGACAACCGCGCGTTCCCCGAGTTCCTCAAGCCGCGCAAACGCCTGGCTGACCGGCGCGGCCGATTCCCAGCGGACCAGAAAGCCGGCGGAAGGTGAAAGCGTCGGTGCCGCATCCGACTGCCGGGAAGAATCCACTGGCGCTTCGACTCGTCCTTTCTGCAAGCAATTTCCGTTCCGGTCGATGGCATCCGAATCACAGTGTGTAGTGCCTGTGGGGATGCTGAAGGCTGCTTGAGACCCATATCGGAGAAACACCACAACGTCCAGCCTCGCCCAAGGCGAGCGTTTAACAACCTTGAGCGCTTCGTCACGCGACCACTGCGCAGGAGGCTTATGCTTCCAGAAATCATCCGCGCGGGATTTTGGCGACAGTCCGAGAAACAAACCCACAAAAGGCAGAATCGTTCGCAATGCCACTCCAGGCAGCGCGGCGCGACGTCCATGTCTCCGGCGCGCCTCGGTCAGTCTGTGGATCGTCGTTTTGCGTAAAACTCTCATGCTTCCGTAGCTCGATGCTCTCGACTGTAACAACCTTCTCCCGTCCCCAACAACTTTTCCCAACTTGAGGCCGACCGGTCAGTGCGTGTGCCTGATCGTACCTCGCTAACTAAGAGGAAGTCGCGCAATCGGTAACAGACCCGCCACTGGATTTTTTTCCGTCTTGACATCTTTGGCTGTAAGGCGCATAAAAAGAGTAGCCGGAAGTGGCGGCGCACGTGGCGATTTAGGGCAACTTGCTCCACGTAAAAAACTGCTAAAGAGCTGGTAGAGCATCCCAGAAAGATTTTCTGAGACCCTCCGAAGCACTTTGGCACGGAGGGTTTTTTCATTTGCAAACTCTCCCGCTGCGCGCCCCACAAATTTAAACGGCCAGTCTGGCTCGGGTTCAATTAACGCCTTAGAGTCAATTTAAAGGTAGCGCCAATGTCTGACCTGTACGAATTGCGATGTCGAGAATGTGGAAAGTCCTGGGGTAACCAACCTCGCTCCTTCTGTGAGGACTGTTTCTCCCCCCTCGAAGTTGCCTACGATTACGATTCCCTCAAGAAATCCGTCCGACGCGAAAATCTGGCCAGTCGAGACTTTACGATGTGGCGTTATTCTGAACTCCTGCCGCTCCCCGATGGCTACATCGGTCCCAATGCCGTCGGCGGCACGCCTCTCGTCGCCTCCCGTAAACTTGGCCGCCAGTGGGGCATCGAAAATCTCTACTTCAAGAACGACGCCGTATGCTTCCCTTCCTTGTCCTTCAAGGACCGCGTCGTCGCTACTGCGCTGGCCGCCGCCAGGCGCTTTGGATTTGAAACCGTAGGCTGTTCCTCCACCGGCAATCTTGCCAACGCGGTGGCCGCGCAAGCCGCCCAGCAAGGCTTCGACGCTTGCGTCTTCATTCCCGCGGACCTCGAGCCCGCCAAAGTTTTAAACACCGCCGTGTACGGCGCCCGCATCGTGCGCATCAACGGAAATTATGACCACGTGAATCGCCTCTGCGCCCAGATCGCCGACCGCTTCAACTGGGGCCTCGTGAACGTAAATCTTCGCCCCTACTATTCCGAAGGCTCCAAGACTCACGGCTACGAAATTGCCGAGCAACTTGGCTGGCGGTTGCCCGATAACGTAGTGGTGCCCATGGCCGGAGGCTCGCTGATCACCAAAATAGCCAAAGCTTTTAGTGAATTGGTAACTCTCGGATGGGTCGAACCGCGTCCAGTGCGATTCTTCGGAGCCCAGGCGACAGGCTGCTCGCCGATTTCCGATGGCGTGAAACGCAATTTGTCGCGCTTCGAGCCCCAAAAACCCAACACAATCGCGCGTTCCCTGGCTATTGGAAATCCCGCCGATGGTCCTTATGCCATCAAACAAATCCGCGAATCCGGAGGCTGGGCCGAAGACGTCTCCGATCCTGAAATCGTCGCCGCCATAAAACTTCTCGCCGAAACCGAAGGCATCTTCGCGGAAACCGCTGGCGGCGTCACCGCGGGAGTCACGAAAAAACTGGTCGATCAGGGTCGCATCGCGCCAGATGAAACCACTGTCGTTTGCATCACCGGCAACGGCCTGAAGACTACCGACGCACTCGTCGGCGAATATCCGCTCAGCGAGGCCATCGCCCCGAAAATTGAGGCCTTCGAAGCGCTCATGGACGCGCAATTCGCCGCCAGCGGCCGCGGCGTACTCGCAGCCCACAAAGCTTAAGCCGTTATAAAAATTTTCCGCGTTGCAACAAATGTCGAATGGAGCAAAGTGAAACATGCCAATAATTATCGAAATCCCAACGGCCTTCCGGCGCTTCACCAACGGCCAACCCAAAGTCGACTGTAGCGCCGTAACGATCGCCGAAGCCTTGAATCAGCTAACCACCCAATTCCCGGATCTCAGTCGCCACGTCCGCGACGACCAAGGCCAAATTCGCCAATTCCTCAACGTCTATCTCAACGACGAAGACATCCGCTTCCTCGGCGGCGAATCCTGCTCCATCAAGGACGGCGACCGCGTCCTGCTCGTCCCTTCCATCGCCGGCGGCTAGGCCTTCGCGCGCTAAGAATCGCCATTGACGAACCAGCCAGGCATCTGAAAAGCTTCTCCACAAAACCGATGCCATACTTTGCCCTTTTCTACGAAGTAATAGACGATTTCGTTACTCGTCGCGCGCCGTTTCGCGCCGAACACTTGCGCTTGGCCGGCGAAGCTCACGACCGCGGCGTCATCGTTCTTGCAGGTGCCCTCGCCGAACCAGCCGACACCGCGCTGATTATTTTTCACTGCGCCCACAAATCCGTTGCCGAAGCCTTCGCGCGCCGTGATCCTTACGTCGTCAACGGCTTGGTCAAAAAATGGACCGTGCGTCCTTGGAGTGTCGTCGTCGGGCAGACCCAGGAAATCAGTTCCTCATCGGATGGCCGCTCACTATGATCGCGCGTGTCTGGGCGGCTCGATTGGCGAAGTCTAACCTGAATGCTTACCTCCAGCATTTTTCGAAAAACGTGCTTCCGGAGTTGAAACGCTGCCACGGATTCGCATACGTACTGGTCCTAAGGCGTGATATGGATGCTGAAACGGAAGTGGTAGTCAATACCTTCTGGAAGGATTTGGCGTCCATTGAGGTCTTCGCCGGATCAGATCGCGATGCTGCCGTGGTGGCCCCTGAAGCGGCCGCGTTGCTTAACAGCTACGACAAACGCGTAAAGCATTACGTCGTGGACGTCTTCGAGCGTTCTCCATCGGTCACACTGTTTGACGACCGTGACTAGCCTGTCGGCTTTTCCCACTTGCCTGATTCCGCCGCGCGAAATATCGCATCGATCGCCGCCATGTTGGCTATGGCATCCTCTAACGGCACCGGCACCTGGCCATTCTCAAGAATCGCCTTCGAGAAAACATCTCCCTGTATCGTGTACTGATCACAAACAGGAATCGTCTCCACTTTTATTCCTGTGCCCCCCACATCGCTCCCATCATCCACAAAAATTCGTGTCGCCTTGTCAGGCGGCGCATTGAACGGAATTTCAATCTCAATTCTCCCCTTCGTGCCGAGAAATTGCATGCGTTGGTACGGAACCATTTGCGTGCTGCAGGTGAACACCGCTTGCCCGCCGCTGAATTCCAGAATCGCTGACGCCAATCTGTCCGTGCCAAACTCCGGGTCGCGCTCCAGCACGCCACTCACCCGCAGCGGCTCAGAGTCATACATAAAACGCGATGTGGTGATCGGATAACAACCAATGTCCATCAATCCGCCGCCACCCCACTCAGGGTTATTCCGCACATTTTTCGCATCGCGATTGAAGTAACTGAAAACTCCCACCACCGCGCGCAGCTCCCCGATCCGTCCCTTGCGAATTAATTCCTTGGTGCGCAGCCATTGCGGATGCGTCCGCACCATAAATGCCTCGCCAATTTTTACTCCCGCGCGATCCCGCACCGGCATCAAAGTCCTCGCCTCAGCCGCGTTCAATGCGATCGGTTTTTCGCAAAGAACGTGCTTCCCCGCTTCCATGGCTTTAATTGACCAGGGCACGTGCAAATGATTGGGCAGCGGATTATAGATAGCCTCAATCTCCTTGTCGGCGAGTAGCTCTTCGTACGACCCGTACGACTTGCCGATTTTTAGCGTGCCAGCCGCTGCTCGCGCCTTCGCCAAATCGCGCGAGGCGATAGCCGCAATGTCGCAGTACTCGCTCTTCTGCATCCCAGGAATCACTTTGCGCACCGCAATTGAAGCCGCGCCCAAAACGCCCCACTTCACTTTTCGCTTAGCCACGCACTCACCAATCTTTCTCGCAGCCGCGCCCACGCATCATTTCGCGCGAACGTAATAAATCACATTAGCGTTGTCGTCGGATAGCAGGAAAGAATCCTCACTCAGCTTGAAAATATCGCAGGGTCGCCCTCGCACCACTCCGTGATCGATAAAGCCGGTGATGAAGTCCTGCACCTTCCCGTGACTATCCACCCGCACCACCCGATAGCCGCGATCCAATTCTTTCTTACTCGCGCCGTGCAGCGCGACCAGGAAATGCCCTTTTAGCGCCGGCGCCGGGGAGTCCACTCCGAAATAATCCAATCCCAGCGGTGAACTATGCGCTCCGAAAAACGCAAACGCATCCGGCGCACCCTGGCAATCCGAACGACCAGTTCGTAGAGGAAACCGGGGATCCTTCTCGGCTTTTCCCTCGGAGTAGTAGCAATGCGGCCATCCGTAATCCAGCCCACCCTTCTGCAATGCGCTGGGATTCACGGAAAACATCGGATCGTCAGGCTGGTCATCACCTAAATGATCCGCGCCCATGTTGGTCAGAAATAAAGCACCTCCCACAAAACGCATTCCTACTGCATTCCGCACGCCTCTAGCGATGATGTGTTGATTCTTCCCGTCGTCGTCCATCACCGATAACGTGGCGCGAATCTCTTCTTTCTCGTCGCAGGCATTGCAACTGCTGCCGACGGTTATGTACAGCAAATTGCTACCGTCTTGCCCAAAAGCAATGGTACGCGTCAGATGCCATCCGCCGTATTTATAGCTCAGTCCGTAAGCCGGATAAGTAGCCAGCACATCTGGCTGCGAAGCAGGCCGCACTTCGCCTCGCGTGAATTTGTAGCGCACCAGCCGGTCAGTAAGCGCCAGGTAAAACCAATCCTGCCCCTGCGCGTCTTGGTGAAACGCAATACTGTTTGGGTTGCGCAGATTGGTAAGATACGGAATCACCCGCGCAAATCTGCCGTGTTCCTGGTCAAATCTGTCCAGAATGTAGACCGCTCCTTCGGTGTTGTCCGAAAGATCGTGCATGCTGGTCACAAATATCCGTCCATCGGGCGATCTAGCCATAAATCGCACGCGCTTCAATCCCTCAGCGGCCGTAGCAATCACAAAATCTGCGGGCAGCATCAGCGAGAATGGCCGCTTCCCTTTTAGGCGAACTACATGCGGCGTAAGTTCCACCTTCGGCGCCGATTGGGAAAGGCATAAAGATGGCGTCACGCATAGCCAGAAACACGCCGCTAGGCTCGCGCGGAAAATCTTTTTCATGAACAAAATAGTGCCATCAATTGGCGTGATTTTGAGATAAAACTGGTAGGCCAAACAGGAAGTCTAACGGAACAACTGCTTCAATTTTTCTTATTTCGGTCGGCTTGATCCTGAACTCTCTTCATATGCCGCGTTAAAACCAGATCCGCTACTTTAGGTGTAAAAAACGTCTGGTTCGAATACAAAGCTTGCACCGCGGCCACCAGATCGCGCGCGGCATCGCTCTTCAGCACGTACCCTTTAGCGCCGGAATCCAAAACATCCGCGATCACTTGCGTTGAATCGTGCGCTGAGAGCAGCAATATTTTCGTCCGGGGTACCTGCAGCAAAATCCGACGCGCGGCTTCCAGGCCGCTAATCTTGGGCATTGCGATGTCCAGCAGCGCAACGTCCGGCTTCAGCGCCAGCACCATTTCCACGGCTTCTTCGCCGTCAACCGCTTCTCCCACGACAGACCAGTTGAGCTGACTTTCCAAAAGCGAACGAAGGCCAACCCGCATAATCTCGTGGTCATCGGCCAAAACCAGTCGAACCGGTATCACTCCGTCACCTCAGTTGATGCCGGACGCGTTCCCAGCAACACTACGCGCTCATTGCGCGTTCGCAAACTTTTATCACGATTTAATTCAGAGCGGCTATAAGGCATTCACTGCATATAGACACACGACGCCACCCGGCTCTCGTCAGAACAAAAAATTGGCTACCCGCCGGTTGCCGCTTTTTTAGCTTCCGCCGAATCGTAGCTTTCGCCGTAAATTGCCGGCACCTTCGCGCCCATCGGCCGTAGGTACATCGACAACTGCCCGCGATGATGGGCGCTGTGGTGCAGGTTGAACTGCACATAGGCAATCGCCGCAAGTTGGAACATCCCTCGAAAATCAACAATTCTAGTCAACTGCTCTCCGTTCAATTTGCTGATCCGCGCAAAATCGGCTTCAAACGTTTTCGCGTACCACTCCGCGATTCCGGCCGAATCACGAATGGACTCTGGTCGGTGGTTGGGAGTGAAATCAAATTCGCCAACTGCAATTCCCTCCAGAAAACGGTGTTCCGCGGCAACAATATGCCAAGCCAATTCCAGCGCCGTCTTCGAAACCGGGTCGGGCCGATAGTCGCCTTTATCAGCCGGAATCGTCTCGATGATCTGTTTTGTGATGCGGTGCTCGTTTTTCAAAGCAGGCAAAGAAAAAGTGTTGAAGAATACCAAAGCTTGTTGCGGTTGCAGTTCCATACGTTAATCTCCTTCTAAGTCGCCGAAAGTATACTCCACCTGAGAAAATCGCCGTTAGCATTCAAATGACGTTTGGAACTTCTTCCTTTTTGCGGGGTTCAAATTCAATCCAGCCGTAATTTCGAAATGTAAATCCTTAGTACGCCGGTACTGTAGACGCAAAATCTTACAAACTTCAAAGTCGCTGCTGGAGAGAAATTTGTTTATGTCCCAAGACAACCTGTCCCCACAAAACACCCCTAACGACCGTAAGCCTTTCTGCCCTATTCATCACTGGCGCATGGCCCATGATTCAGGAAGCACCAAGGTAGGCCCTTCATATCGTTGCAGTTATAGCGGCTGTACGGTTCGTTATACCGCACCGCAGGGTTATTTTGAGTTGAACAATCTAGCGGGCTCTGAAAACTTCGTGCTGAACGCTGAGATTCTCTGCTGCACCTACGATCCTCAGCACCACCCCGCCATCGTAGGTTACGCCAAGGAATCCGTCGGCAACCGCACCGAAGAATCTCGCCACTGGCAATGCCTCGAAGCGAACTGCAACTTTTCGTTGCGTCAGAAGCTTTCGCCAGCATCGAGTGCATTACCGAATTTTATTCCCAGGCACGCCCAGAACGTGGAGCATGACCCCGCTCTGTGGCCTCGATAAGCGCTGATAAGCCCTGATAAGGCCTCGCGCTAGGGGCGCCGCCAAAAAAAGCGACGCCGCACAATGTCTTTTCAAACCGGCGGCCTCAACTGGTTTTCATTCGATGGGTAGCTGGCTTTCCCCGTTTTTCCCTGAAGAAATACGCAATCCCGCCAAGAACAATCGAGAAAAAAATAATCGCTCCCGCGTACGCCGCAAAAGCCCCATTCCAATCCACATGCGCATTAGGAATTTGCGGATAGGCATTCGACCACACCGGCGCGTACCCGATCGTTTGGTGCAAATTTGGACTATTTGCTTCCGGCTGGGTCCACGGAGCATGCACACACAAAATCAAAAGCCCCAGAATCATCAAACCGAAAGTCACATAATAGAATCGGTTCATGGCTTTGCAGTATCACATCACACCGGCCCATAAGGAAAGCGCCCGCGAAAACGTGTAACCTTCAGCGGATATCTACCCGCGATTTTACAATCATTCAAGACGTGATTTCCTGGGAAGCAACTGGACGATTTTCCAGGTGCATGCTGCAATGAATGCGTAATACAAACCGTTCATGACACCCATCAAGCAGAAAAGTAACAGGGCAACTCGGACGGAGGGATGGCTATCGAGCGCTGCCAGCGATAAGGCAAAAGGCCAAACTATGCTGGCGTGACTGTACACAAAATCCGTGTTCATCCCCCAGGCAGTCACTGCGAGCGACATTGCCACCAAGCAGCCCAAACCACCCATAGCGTGACCCATTAAAAGGACTTCGGGACCGAATTCCTGTTCGTAAAGGAGCTAACCCAGCCTACGGCAGTTATGCACAGCATGCGGAACAAGGTTGGCAGGCCAAAATAAATGAAGAAAGCTCTTGAATCCACGGTGGGCTGCAACGTTACTTCAATCTCTGCAGAAATTCCACTAAGTCACCATCAACGCGGTGCCACGGCCCCAAAACCGATATAGCGGTGAGGAATTCCCCGAGGTCACATCCGTGCCCAACCTCCGGACTCTGCCACGGAAACCGATGGGTCTCCTGGCTTCAAACGCACTTTGAAATCTTGACCCTTCACAAACGACTCCGCGTACTCCACTCCTGACCCGTGCCACAGAAAAGGCTTTGCGTAGCTGCCAGCGTATTTCACTCCATCTACGACGTACTCATAGTCGACATCTGCTACCGGGCATCCATGCGATGGTTGCTCGCAGCTCGCAGCTCGCAGCTCGCGCTCAAAACCATCGCTATTTGTATAGGCCATCTGTGGCTGCGGAGGAGTCTTATTGCGCGTACGCACACCCTAAAAAAGTACTCGACGAAAATGTCTGAGAACATATTGAAGGCAAGGGTAGCCGAGAGAGCATTCCTAACCGAGCTTTGCAACCTCGCTATACGTGCCTGACCCGCGGGCCCGTCTGACTACCCAGTTACACACCCGAGTGCTAAAATCGACTTGAGCAACCATGCCGCCTAAAACTCTCTACCAAAAAATCTGGGATTCCCACGTCGTTCGCGAAGAAACCGGCCAGCCCTCCATCATCTATATCGACCGCCACCTGATTCACGAAGGCACCTCGCCACAGGCTTTCGCAGGTCTTCGTGTCGAAGGCCGCAAAGTTCGCCGGCCCGATCTGACCTTCGCGGTGATGGATCACTCCGTTTCCACTACCGATCGCACGCTCCCCATCCTCGACCAGGACGCCAAACTGCAATTCGATGCCCTGGAAAAAAATTGCCGCGAATTCGGCGTGCGCCTCTTTGACATGCACAGCAAAAATCAGGGCATCGTGCATATCATCGGCCCTGAGCTCGGCATCACGCAGCCCGGTCAAACCATCGTCTGCGGCGACAGCCACACCTCCACTCACGGCGCATTCGGCACTCTAGCCTTCGGCATCGGCACCAGTGAAGTGGAACACGTTCTCGCCACGCAATGCCTGGTGCAATCCCGCTCCAAAACCATGAATATCGTGGTAAACGGCAAGCGCCCTCACGGGGTCACTGCTAAAGACATCATCCTCGCCATCATCGGCAAAATCGGCATTGGCGGCGGCACCGCGCACGTTGCCGAGTACAGCGGCCAAGCCATTCGCGAACTCTCCATGGACGGCCGCATGACCGTCTGCAACATGACCATCGAAGGCGGCGCCCGCGCCGGAATGATCGCGCCGGACGAAACTACTTTCGCCTACCTCGAAGGCCGCCCCTTCGTCCCACGCGGAAAAGGGTTTCAGGAAGCGGTCGACCGCTGGAAGCAATTAACCACCGACGATGGCGCGAAGTTCGACATGATCGTCGAGTTGCAAGTCGAAAAAATCGCTCCGCAAGTTACCTGGGGCACCAACCCAGGAATGGTCACCGGCGTCACCGACCGCGTGCCCGACCCCGGTTCCTTCACCGACCTCAATGATCAGAAAGCTACCGAGCGCGCCCTGGTCTACATGGGCTTGAAAGCAGGCACGCCCATCGTCGACATTCCCGTCGATCGCGTTTTCATCGGCTCCTGCACCAATTCGCGCATCGACGATCTCCGCGCCGCCGCCCACTTCGTCGAAGGCAAACACGTAGCGCGCAACATCAAACAAGCTTTAATCGTGCCCGGCTCCCGCGGCATAAAAGCCCAAGCCGAAAAAGAAGGGCTCGACAAAATTTTCCGCGAAGCCGGTTTCGAATGGCGCGACGCAGGCTGCAGCATGTGCATCGGCATGAACGCCGACGTCCTTCCGCCGCACGAACGCTCCGCCAGCACCTCCAACCGCAATTTCGAAGGCCGCCAAGGCAAAGACAGCCGCACCCATCTCGTCAGCCCAGTAATGGCTGCAGCCGCCGCCATCGCCGGCCACTTCGTAGACGTACGCGAATTCGCCATCGAATCGGTGGAGTAGTCGAACCTACGATGGACTTCGACATGAAAGGCCTTTCGGTCGACCACCAAGGTAAGCGCTTGCGAATTGAGTTCACCGATGGTGAGGTCTGCGACGGTGAACTGGTGTTGCTTTGTACTTGCGACGAACATGCCAACTGCTGTGGCATCATTTTCGATTTACACAAAACAAATCGGCCAGACAAACATCAGAGTGCTCTGCAAAGCACGCCTCCTGCCGCCATTTGGTCGGAAATTGAGTTTGTAAAAAGCTTCGAGATACTGGAGAGAGAAGCAGCATGAAACCGTTCATCACTCACACCGGACTAGTCGCGCCGCTCGACCGCGTAAACGTAGACACCGATCAAATGGTGCCCAAGCAATTCCTCAAAGCCCTCACGCGCCAGGGCTTTGGCCGCATCCTCTTTTACGACTGGCGCTATCTCCCCGGCGAAAAACCAAATCCCCAGTTCGTGCTGAATTTCCCCCGCTACAAAGGCGCATCCGTGCTACTCGCCCGCGCTAACTTTGGCTGTGGCTCCAGCCGCGAGCACGCACCGTGGGCCATCGGCGAGTACGGCTTCCGTGTCATCCTGGCACCCAGCTACGCCGACATCTTCTATAACAATTGCTTCAAAAATGGCATCCTCCCCGCCGAACTCACCGAACAACAAATCGAAGAGCTCTTCAAGCTCGCAGAAAAAGAAGAAGGCTACTCCCTCTCCATCGATCTCCCCAACCAAACCGTCAGCGACAATCACGGCCTAAGCTACAAATTTGAAATCGCCCCATCCCGCAAAGAAGTCCTACTCCAGGGCCTCGACGACATCGGCACCACCCTAAAACACGAACCCGAAATCACCACCTACGAAAAATCCCACGCCGCCACCGCCACCATGTTCGACCCGGTCGACGTAAAAAACTATTCCCCAGCCCACTAATCATTCACAAACTTATTTAACGCGGAGGGTGCCCCACCCTCAGTTTTTTGGACGGTGGGGTTTGTAAGGTGGAATGAAACGCGCATTACTGAACGACCACAGAGCGAATTTCCAATCCAATTCGCCAATGACACGTTCACTGCCCAATGTTTCCTTCAGAAAACGACTTTAGCCCTGAACTCCCGTTCCCCCATAGGCTCCGGCGCCTCGGGAGCCGCCGCCGGCCCCAACAATTCCGCAATCAATATCCCAATCAACACAAACCCCGCCCCCAACATCGACCGCCGGTTCAACCGCTCCCCAATCACCAGGTAAGAAGTAATTACCGCAAACACCGGCTCCAGCGTAAAAATAATCGCCGCATGACTCGGTGTCGTATATTGCTGCGCCCACATCTGCGTAGCGAACGCAATCGCAGTAGCAAACACCGAACAAATCGCAATCGCCACAAGCAATTCCCATCGCAAGTCCAAGCGCGCCGGCTCCCACGCACTCACCGAAGCCGCAACGGTAGCCACACAAGCCAGCGCCCCACAAGCCGCGACCTGCAATATGCTCAACGCCGCAACAGAATGCCGCCGCGTATATTGACTCACCAGAATGATGTGCACCGCATACAAACCCGCCGCCACCAACGTCAACAAATCCCCGTGATTCAGCCGCGCCAGCCCCTCCGCAGGCACCGTGAGCAAAAATAATCCCACGACCGCCGCCAGCGTCCCCACATAAACCCACGCTGTCAGCCGCCGCTTCCAAAAAATTCCTAATAGCAGCGGCACCAGCACCACGCTCGACCCGGTAACAAATCCGGATTTCGCCGGCGTCGTGTATTGCAATCCCGCAGTCTGAAACGCGTACCCGCCAAACATGAACAAACCCAGCGCCGCCCCTGCGAAAAGCTCGTCCTTCTTCAAGTTACGCAACCCACTACGCTGAAAAATTGCCAGCAGCAAAGCCGCCAGCGAAAATCGCACCGCCAGAAACAAAAACACCGACACGTGCTCCAACGCCCCACGCACCACCACAAATGTCGCGCCCCACAGCAAAGAACAAAACGCCAACGCCACATCCGCGCGCATCCTGCGCTGCATAACAAGCCTTTCCGTCATTCAGAAATAATTGGTACTAAGTTTAGAAACAGTATCGCCCGAACGGTAGAAAGAAAATCAGAATGGAAAAACAAAAAAACGCGGAGGGTGCCCCACCCTCGGCCTTTTGGAGGGTGGGGTTTGTAACGTGGAACCGCCACCAGCTGAGTTGCGAAGCTCTAACCCGATTTCGTATTTTCCTGACCAGCTATCGCGCTTTGTCCGAAGCAATCCCAACTACTTCCAGCAGCGTCAACAGCGCCCGCTTCAATCCCATCTCGCGCCCGACAGGGTCATACCATTCCTGCAAAGAATGCGCCCCTCCGCCATTCCCGCCAGCGCCAATCGCGATCGCATCGATGCCCATAGATAGCGGAATATTCGCATCCGTAGACGACCGCTCCAGCCGCGAATGGTTCCCTACAAATTCATCCGCAGCACGCAAAGCAGCCAGCACCGGCGAGCCCGCCGCCAGTTCACCTCCAGGTCGGCTCCCCAGCAACTCCACCTTCCACTCCAGCTTGCCCTTCGAACGGTCGCGTGCCGACTCTTGCTCATCGCGCACTCCCGCCGCCATGCATTCCCGCAACGCAGTCTCCAGCCGCGCCAGCTCTTCTTCGCTCTCCGAACGAATATCCACCTTCAGCTTTGCTTCGTGCGGAATCGAATTTACCGACGTGCCGCCTTCAATCTGTCCCAAATTAAAAGTCGTCCGCGGCGACGTGGGCACCTTCGTATTAATAAATCGCACCGAGCCGCGCACCAGCGCATTGATGGGATTCACCATCCCAAAATCCGACCAGCTGTGCCCGCCCGGCCCCGTGACCGCCACCTCCAGCCGCCGCGACGCCAGCGCTTTCGTCGTAACATGGTCGGTCCCCGAACCGTCCAGAACAATCGCTGCTTTTAATTTCTCGCGATACGCATCCACCAGTGCGCGCATCCCCCGCAAATTTCCTTCGCCCTCTTCTCCGACGTCGGCGGCAAACAAAATCGTACGCAGTGGCTTGATCTTTGCAGCCTGCATCGCGCGCGCAATCGCAACCAGCGCAGCCAACCCGGTGCCATTATCGGAAATCCCCGGCCCACTGAGCCGCTCCCCTTCACGACGCACTTTTACATCTGTCCCGGCAGGAAACACCGTGTCCAGGTGCGCCGCGAGAATCACAACCTCCTTCTCATTCGTGCCGCGTAATTCCCCGATGACATTCCCAATTTTGTCACGATGCACCGTGAGCCCCGCGGCGGCAAGGAGTTCCGCGACAACAGCCGCGCGTTGTTCCTCCTGATAAGACGGAGCAGGAATCTCCGCGAGTTTTATTTGCATTTCGTTAATAGAAGTCTGGTGCGGCTCAAACCAATCCAGCACAACCTGCGTCTGCGGCAGCTTCGTAATCTCAGACGTAGCAGCCTGGCGAGGCGGTTGAGCGGCAAGCGAAGATCTCAGCGGCATGCTTAGCAGAATAACCCAAACCAAAAAGTGTTTCATCGTGCGCTTTCACTGCGCCGCTTCAATTCCCTGCCGACTTCTGGCAAAGCGCCAGAATCTCCGCGTCCGTCAGCACCCGCGAAGACTTTTTCGCTGCATCGTAAATGCGATTCACCAGCGTTTCGTCCCCGCCCATCCCGCGTTTTTCCAGCCAGTAAAGCACATTCGATTTCCCACTCAAGGGACCAACCTCTATCACCTGCTCCAGCCCAAAAAGATGCGCAGGCACTCCGCTGTAAACAGTGTTGACCAGCTCCGGATCGTTTTTGCGCAGCGCTTTAATGATCGCCGCCGCGTGCACCCCAGTAGCCGTGCGGAAAGCGTCGCGTCCCACCACCGGATAATTCACCGGAATACCCGTGTGCGTCGCCGCCGCCACTCGCTCGCAGTATTCCTTCAATCGCGAAAGATCCTGCGTAATCAATCCCATCAATCGCAGATTGACCAGCATCAGTTCCATCGCGGTATTTCCCACCCGCTCGCCAAGCGAATTCGCCGCCGCGTGCACCTGGTTCGCTCCGCCAGCAATCGCCGCCAGCGAATTGGCTACCGCAAGGCCCCGATCGTTATGCCCATGCCAGTCCACGCGGATATTTTCGCCCGACGGTTTCACCACTTCATCCACCGCAAATTTCACCAGGTTGTAGGCCCCGCTGGGCGTGGCATGCCCCACCGTGTCGCACAGCACGACGGCTCGCGCGCCATTGCGAATCGCGCAGCTATACAATCGCTTCACCGTAGCAGGGTCCGTGCGAGTCGTGTCTTCCGTCACGTACATCGACGGCAGTCCGTGCTCCACCGCGAAGCGCACCGCTTTTTCCGTGGTGCGTTCCAGATGATCGACCGTCCAATCCTCCACCAGCCTGCGAATCGGACTCGATCCCAAAAATGTCGCCGCCTCAATCGCCATCCCCACCCGCTGCGATATCTCCACAATCGGCAAAATATCCGCTTCCACGGTACGCGCCGCGCAATTCGGCTTGATCTTCATCCGCTGCGTGGCTATTTCCCGCGCCAATGCCTCGGTATCCGCAACCGCACGCGCCCCCGCGCCAGGCAGCCCAATATTCACGGAATCAATTCCCAGCGATTCCATCAAATGCAGAATTTCAATTTTTTCTTCAATGGGAGGATCAAACACGGAAGGATTCTGCAGACCATCGCGCAACGTCTCATCATTCAACAAAACCCGCGTCACCGCAGGAATCGCCGGCGGCGAAGCCAAATTCCAGTCGTAAATCAAATCATTGTTCATTCACAATTACTCTACCCGATTTCGCGCAAGCCTCCGAATCAGCGCAACGCAATGTAACACGCGTCTTAGTTGTTTCTTACCGAAACTTCGGTATCAAAAAACCTGTGTGACGACAGTGCTCTCGGAACTCTTCCCCGAATTGGGCTACCAGCATGGACTCTTCTTTTCTCGCCTTGATCCAATAGCCCAGCACAATCAAGCCGACTCCCGCTACGCATCGCCATTGGTCAATCGCCAATGCTCCACCGATCGCCGCGAGATCGATTCCGGAGTAAATCGGATGCCGGAAATAAGTATAGGGCCCAGTGCGGATCAACTTGTGGTCCTCTTTGATAGTGACTCTGGCGCTCCAATATTGCCCCAGATGCCAACGGGCCCACAGCGCGATAGCAATTCCGATCCAGGTGAGCGCGACACCCGTAACCGCTAGGGCATACGTACGATTGACAACACGATGGCCAAGAACGCCGATCCCCGTCGCGTCTTTGAAGAGCAGAACAAAGCCGAGAATCTCCAAAAAGAGAATGCCGTAGCGCCAGGCGAAGGATTCCCGGCTAACGGTTCGAGGCGTCTTCAGCGCTCCCACTGCCCAATATGCGACAAAGACAATCCACGGAGCTTCAATTAGATAATCCCAAATCATACTTTGCTGCACCGCCGCTCCGATCCACTTCTGTTCCCCCGCTTACAGTGACCAAAGCGACTCTATTACAGACACACAGAGTAACTCCCGATATCCTCCAATGGAATGCTACTCCCCGAGAGTTGGAAGTCTTGGGGATCGGGTCAGTCGCTTTATGAACAAACATGATGATTCTTTTTCTTCTTCCGGAGTGATCAAGGCCACATACAGATTTGGAATGTCCTGCTGCGCTATATCAATCACCCTCACCACCTCTTGAAAACTTACATCCGGATTGGCGCTGACCAAAAGCACGCGCTCCGACCGAGGTTGATATATTTCGCTTAATCGCCTCTTCAGGTTTTCACCTGAGACTGTTTCGGAGTTAATTCTAAAAGAATGTTCTTTCGATACTTGCAAGACAACGACGTTAGAGTCTCCGCAGTCTGAGCGAGAGGAATGACCGACCGTCTGCACGAATAGTCCGGTATGCTTGCCATTGAGTCGGGTCGAGACCCATAGACCGACTGTTATGGCAAGCGCGACGAACAAAAAGGTTCCGAGTGCCAGCCGAATTCTCAATCTACCTATTTTGACACCATTTCAACGTAGTGAGTTCCGCTGTGGCGCCCTGTTCCCTCAGAATTACCTGTTTACTCCGATTTATGAAGCAGGACCTGAGTTATTTCACGCGCAAATTTACGAACCAATCGTCCACGACTCCTCGTGAACCACCGCCACCATCACCAATCCCTGTGCCGGAACGGTCGGCCCAGATTTGGACCGGTCCCTAAGTTCAAACAACCTCTCTATATCGTCAGGCGTAAGCTTGCCCCTCCCAATATCCAACAACGTCCCCACCATTTTGCGCACCATATAACGCAAAAACGAACGCCCGCTTACGGTAAACACCAACTCCTCATTATCGGCGCTTCGCGCAAGTTCCGAAGAAAAAACCTCGCGCTCGGTCGAGCGTTCCTGGTCGTCGTCCTCAGACCCAGTCGACGCTGCGAACGATGCAAAATCATGCGCGCCCGCGAACCGCGCGGCCCCATCGCGCATGGCCTCTTCATCCAGAGGAAACGGATAATGCAGCACGTACCGCCAGATCATCGGCGGCACCACTTTGCCGCGATAAATCCGGTAGCGATAAATTTTCCCGCGCGCCGACCACCGCGCATGAAACGTAGGTCCTACTTCATCGGCCGCGACGATTCGAATCGTGGGGGGCAACAGCGCATTCAAAGCGCGTTGAAATTCATGCGCGGAAAGCGTGGACAAAGTCTTGAAGCTGGCTACCTGCCCAAGGGCATGAACGCCCGCATCTGTACGCCCCGCCCCGTACAGTTGCACGCGCTCTTGGGTCAACCGCCCAAGAATATTACTGATTTCGCCTTGAATGGTGGGCTTGTTGGTTTGAACTTGCCATCCGTGAAAATCCGTTCCGTCATACGCAATAGTCAGCTTGAAGTAGTGCATCAGGAATTAGCCGGAGGATGATTCTAGCAAGCGAAGTAAGAATTCAGCGGCCAACAGTTGTCCGCGCATTGGCAATGCCGCCGGCATCCGCTCCCGCGCGCACAAACCGGCTGCCAGGTTTAACCGCGATACTCCCAGCCGCGCACAACGGGCAATCTTTCGGCGCGTGACTCGGGATCGCCAGATCAAGCAAAGCCCTGGCTGTAATTCCAAGTTTTTCAGATACTCCAGTGCGATCGATCAATGCCCCGGCGGCCACCACCCGCCCACCCAATTCTTCGACCACTCCGATTGCCTCGCGCGTCGATCCCCCGGTCGTCCACACATCCTCGACCAGCAATACGCGCTGCCCGGCCCGCAGCGAAAACCCACGCCGCATACTCATCGCACCATTAGCATCGCGCTCCACAAAAATTGCTGGCACGCCAGCTCCCACCGGCCCATCATCTGAATCTGACCGTTTCTTCTCCGGCAACGCCCGCGCAACTTCCTGCCCAATAATCAACCCGCCCATGGCTGGTGACACCACTGCATCCAGCTCCATATCGCCAAACAAAGCCGCCAAACTCTGCCCCAACTTTTCCGCAAACCGGGGATACTGCAGCACCAGCGCGCACTGTACATACATTCCGCTGTGCAGCCCGCTGGACAACTCAAAATGACCGTGCCGGATGGCTCCGGCACTTTCAAACATCGCCATCAATTCTTCGCGTTTCAGCATCGCCTCCGCTAACCGCATCCCGCTATAACCGTCGAATCGTCTGCAGCCTAGCCGCCAGCCTCTGCGTTGTCAAGGATGCACGCCCCTGCTAGACTGCTTTTCATTCGGGCACGCTGTGGGCCGGCGTTTGATTGCTCCCTTTTTTCATTATTTATCTAAATCTAACGAAACAAATTGCGTAGCACTAACGTTTTACAAGTGAGTCCGGCATTTCCAATCCGTCCCTTAGGGACACTTTCAGAGGGGTAAGGAATAACATGAGCTTGATGCGGATGACCGCGCCTTGGTCTATCTATCGCCTGATCACCCGAGCAGAGGCCCAATTCTCTGACCACGCTCGTCCACTGATCGCGGCGTGCTTGGCGCTGCTTCTCGCTGTAGGCAACGTGGCTCCATCTTTTGCTCAAAATCCTCCTCCCAAGCAAGACCCCACCAAGCAGGATCCATCCCAGCAGCCGCCTCCGCCCGGCACCTATGGCAACATTCCGCCCGCCTCCCAAGCCGGCCCTGAGGCCGCCGCAGGCACCGCGCCTCCCCCTGCTCCAGCCATCCCAGTCTCGCTGGGTCTGTCGACGCACAGTTTTACGCATGGTCCTCAAGGATTCCTATTAATCGCTCCCTATAAACCAATTCACGTCGATCAGCCCGATTTGGTCAACTCGCCCCGCATCGATCAATTGATTCACGATGGCAAGCTGCAGATCACCTTGCAAGACGCTGTTGAGTTAGCCCTCGAAAACAGCCTCGACATCGCCGTCCAACGTTACTATCCGTGGATGGCCGATACCGACATTCTAAAGGCCAAAGCTGGCAGTCAGGGCCGTGGCACTCCTGGCGCAGATTTTGCTTCCTCCTCCGCTCTCATTAATCCATTCACTACGACGATCATTTCTTATGATCCGATCATTACTGCCACCGCTTCCATCGACTCGCTATCCACTCCGATCAACAATCCCATCTTGGCCGGAACTGGTGGATCGGTCTCGCCTACTTCGGCCGGCCTGCTAACTCATGCTGCGGTTTTCGACCTCGGCTATCTCCAGAACTTCAGCGCGGGAACTGCCGTAAATGTTAGCTGGAACAATACCCGTTCCTCTTCCGGCTCATCTTTTAACGCTTTTAACCCTTCCGTGCAATCTTCGCTGAACGTCGGATTCAGTCAGCAACTTCTCAATGGCTTTGGAACCTACGTTGGCCGTCGCAATATCATGATCGCCAAAAACAATCGCAAAATCGCTGACTTGGCGTTCGTTAATCAAGCCATCACCACCGTCACGAATACCATCAACGCTTATTGGGAACTTGTTTATGCGCGCGAGAACGTTAAGGTTCAGCAGCAAGCCGTCGCGGTATCCGACAAACTTTTCAACGACAACAAAAAGCAATTGGAAATCGGCACCATGGCTCCCCTGGACGTCACCCGCGCTGAATCCGAAGTAGCCAGCGATCGCCAGAACTTAATCGTCGCGCAAACCACCCAACTGCAAGACGAGCAAGTCTTGAAAAACGCCATGACCAAGGATCCTTTGGCTCCCAATCTTCTCAATGTGGAAATCATTCCCACCGATCTACCGACGCCGCCGGCAGCCACCGAATCCGCTTCTTTTGAAGATGCCATTCGCGAAGCCTTCGTCAAGCGCCCCGATCTTCAAGAACAAGTGCTGAACCTGAAAAATTCCGGTATCGACGTTCGCGCCACCGCGAATGCCCTGCTACCCACGCTTACTTTGACGGGCCAATACAGCTCCTCGGGCCTGGCTGGAAATTCCAACATCAGTGGCACGCCGGTCGTCACCAGCGGCGCACCCATCGTCGACAGCACCGGCACCCCGGTCACCATCATCGGGCCGGGCGGCGTACCTATTCCCATTTTTCAGTCCAATACCACTACGCCAGTCGTTGGCACTGCACAGCAGGGCTTCGGCACCGCGCAAAATCAAATTTTCACCAATCAATTCCCCGGTTACTATGCGGCGCTCAATTTGTACTTGCCGCTGCGTAACCGCTCCGCGCAAGCCGACAACGCGCGCGCCATTTTGACGCAGCGCCAGCTCGAAACCCAGTTACAGCAGCTAAAGAACGCCGCGCTCCTCGACGTTCGCAACACCTACATCGCGCTCGAACAGGATCGCGCTCGCGTGGATGCAGCCATCAAAGCTCGCGAGCTGCAAAGACAAACCTTCGAGGCCGAACAAAAGAAATACACCTTGGGCGCCTCCACGGTTTACAACGTCATCCTGACTCAACGCGATTACGTCACCGCGGAAGGCGTGGAGTTGCGTGCCTTAGCGGACTTGAACGAAGCCAAAGCCAATTTCGAGCGCGCCGTCGGCCGCACCCTGGAAGTCAACCGCGTCACCATCGCCACCACCGGAACCAAATCCGGCCTCACCGAACTCGAACCCGAATCCCTGATTCCCGGCACACTCCACGGCCAAGTCATCGGCACCGACAAAATCTTCTCGGATACCAGCAAGTTAGCCGACAAGTGATGTGGTTCTTTAAGCTGTGAGTTGAAGACCAGGCCTTCTTGCCGCAGCGACAAAAGCTGCTGCGCCTTATCCAGTTTCCGTTGGCGTGCCTTTAATCGCTGGCCGTTCGTATCGCTTCCAAATCCTCAATTAGATATCGCGAGATTCCCTCGCCTACGCCAAGTTGCTCTATCCGCACCAATCCCTTCTCATCAATCACAAAAGTGTTCGGGAACCCTTGTGCTCCGAACTTTTCCATCAGGCCCGGGGGCGTAGGTGCAATCCGCAAGCTGCTCAGGTGCTGTTCGTGAATTAAATCTTTGAGGTCTTTGGAGTTCGCGGTACTGTCCACGGCAGTCAAAACCACGAGTTCCGGATGTGCTCTCTGAAAGTCTTCAAGTTCCTTCAGTTCTGCGCGGCACGGTCCGCACCACACCGCCCAGAAGTTCAAAATAATTTTCTTCCCGCGTAGGTGCGCGTTGTCGAATTTCTCGCCTTGCAGCGTCGTCAACTCAAACTCCGGCGCCGCATGCTTCAGCAGTTGCGGTCGGTACTGCTTGTTCTCGAAGCTTTGAGCGCTCAGCGCATCCACCCGCTGCTGCAGTTCCCTCCTGCTGCCCAGTTTTTGCCGCCGCCACAATTTCTCCAATCGCGCATTGGCATCTTCCTGATATTGCGAAGCACGCACCACCGACTGCAAATACGCGTCCACCGCCTCGCGCTTATGTCCCGTTCCCTCCAGCGCTCGCCCGTAAACATAGAAACTCCACCCTAAGTGGAACTCACTCTTTCGCGGCTGCAGAATTGCCAGCGCCTCCGCCGGCTTCCCCTGCCGCACCAGAATGTCCGCCCGCGTAACCGCTATACGCCCCTTCCAGAATTTGATTGTTTGCTCGGTGTACTGCATGGAGTGCGAGTCGGCTTTGGAATTGGCGTCCAGTAAGCGCTCTGCTTCATCTAACAAGGCCAACGCCTGCGGCAGTTTTTGATTGGCTTGCAAATAGGCATTGGCCATCTCCGCTACCGGAAGCATGTCCTCGGGATTAATTTGGCGCATCTCGGAATAGATCTTTTCGCGCTCAACAAGATCTTTGCTCCTAGCAAATAATTCCATCCGAGCATTCATTGCTTCTTGACCTTTGGGGAACTCCGTAATCATTTCCCGGAGCAAAGCAGTGCGCCGGTCCCCGATGGGTTCGCTTGCCGCGCGTAATTCCAGGAGTACTTTGCGAGGTTCAAATTGCGGAACTTTCGGATTCTTCTCCTCTAACGATTGAAGCAGTTTTTCCACGATCTGGTCCGGAACCCATGGATGCCGGCCGACAAAATTAAGCGCATCCAACAAACCGAATCCATCGGCGGCGTGCTCATTCACGAATTGGTTGATCTGGCTTGTTAACAGGTCGCGGCTTGCCGCCGTGTCGCCACGCAACGCCAATTCGTATTTCCAGCGGTCGTCGATAAGATCCTGCCCCCGGGCCGGCGCGTGAATGTAATCGTCAAGAATTTCAATGGCCTTGGCATAATTTACCGGCCGTTCTATGCCATGCGCCTCCAATAGTCCCGTATATGACTGGGCTCGCAGCTTCACATTGGTCTCTAATAGATTTCCGCGTAGGTCGCAAAACGGAACCTCAAAATATTCTCCGCCGTTGGTATCCGTCAATTTACTGCCTGGCTCCTCCACCCAATAGATCGCATATTTGGGCGCGGCGAATGCTTCATAGCTAAGCTTGGCTACCCACACTCCATCGTCGCGCTGGGCAAATGAAATGGTCTGGGCGTCAAATGGCATGATTTCGTGGCCCAGGACCACATGTAGCAGCAGCGATGTAGGTTCTTTGATCACTGCCAACTCGGCCATTGGGTAATACAAAATGTGGATTTCATGAGTGACCGGCGTGTGCGGCAGCGCCGTCGTCACCGGGCAAGCCGGGTCCGTCAGCGAAGCAAAATGAAAAGCAAACTTCGCTTGAGAAGAATCTGTCTTTTCCGGAGGTTTTTTATCGGCGCTCGTTATATCTGCCAACAGTAGCGTCGCCGTAATGCAGGCAAATAGAGTCTTACCCATCGTGAATTGTGCTCGTTTGGACAAGTAAAGATAGCGCCCGAATGAGAGCATCCACGCCTCTCCAGCGGCAGAACCGTATCAGCTGCCTTCTTCCAAGATAACGCCCTATTACGACCGCAAATCGTCCTTATTACGACAGTATACTCATCCGCTAATAGATACGGTATGAAGTCGCCGTTAACCGGCTGGCAAAAATTTAATGGCTTTCCAGATGACGAGATCGAGACTCCAGGACTCAGGGGGAACTTAGACGACCGTCGAAAATAAAGGACGCTCCGACGGAACGATCCAAGCGTCAGAAAATAATTGCAGGCAAATTGAGGGAAGCGAAAAGGCTCAACGACTCGCGCGCTTTCGCTGAGGCGCTCCGTGTGGGCGGGATTGAGCACGACTCGAAGGAGTGGAAGCTTGCTTGGAACTACTTCTACGATCGGTGATCTTAATGTTGCTGATCGCTTTGACTCTGGCTTGTTGCTCTTCTACCGGCAGTTTGTCCAAGGCGTCGCAAATCATATCTGCGATCCGCTAAGATTCATCCCGAGGTTCGGCATTTTTAGTCTTGGAATTCACGTATATATCGTCCCACATTTTGTCTAACAATAGTTATTCAATTAGGATGGTTTGCGCTGGAAACTGTTACCTCCTTGTCTTCCTTCCCTTGCTCCATCCCCTTGTTTCGCATAGCATTGAAGTCCGCAGAGTTTCACCGAGTCGCAATGGCGTTCCAGCGGGAGCCGCGCCGAAATGACGGACAAATCAAAGCTTCAGACCGAAATTGCCACGCCCACTGCACCCGCTTCGTCGCGCCGCCCCTCCGCTGCCGAAAAATCCTGGGAAGAAAACACCCTCAAGCCCACACTCGAAAAAAGTCCCGAACGCCGCAAGGAATTCACCACAATCTCAGGCCATCCCATCCGCCGCCTATACACCGAAGCCGACTTGCCGGACTGGAGCTCGGAAAAAGATTTAGGTTTACCCGGCGAGCCACCTTACACCCGCGGTATTCACTCCACCATGCACCGCGGCCGCCTCTGGACCATGCGCCAGTTCGCAGGCTTTGGCACTGCCGAAGACACCAACGCGCGTTTCCGCTATCTCCTCGCGCAAGGTCAGACCGGCCTCTCCACCGCCTTCGATCTGCCCACACTCATGGGCTACGATTCCGACCACGCCCTCTCCGAAGGCGAAGTCGGCAAATGCGGCGTGGCCATCAGCTCGCTGGCCGACATGGAAGTGCTCTTCGACAAAATTCCCCTCGCCAACGTAACCACTTCGATGACCATCAACTCGCCCGCCGCCATCATCTGGGCCATGTATCTGGCGGTCGCCGAAAAACAAGGCGCGGACTGGAAAAAACTCTCCGGCACTTTACAGAACGACATCCTCAAGGAATACATCGCGCAAAAGGAATACATTTATCCACCCGAACCTTCCATGCGCCTGGTGATCGATACCTTCGAGTTCGGCGTAAAAAACACTCCCAAATTCAACCCCATCTCCATCAGCGGATATCACATTCGCGAAGCAGGCTCCACCGCCATCCAGGAATTAGCCTTCACGTTGCGCGATGGCCTCGAGTACGTCGAATGGGGCATGCGCCGCGGCATGGACGTCGACGCCTTCGTTCCGCAGCTTTCTTTTTTCTTCAACGCGCACAACGATTTCTTCGAAGAGATCGCCAAATACCGCGCCGCTCGCCGCATCTGGCACAAAGCCATGGTCGAGCGTTACAAATCGAAAAATCCGCGCTCCTGGGCGCTGCGGTTCCATACTCAAACAGCCGGCTGTTCTCTCACCGCGCAGCAGCCCTACAACAACGTAGTGCGCACCGCCATCCAGGCTCTAGCCGCCGTCATCGGCGGCACTCAATCGCTGCATACCAATTCACTCGACGAAGCCTGGGCGCTGCCCACCGAATTCGCAGCCACGCTAGCGTTGCGCACGCAACAAATCATCGCCCACGAAACCGGCGTCGCGAACACTGTCGATCCCCTCGGCGGCTCCTACTTCGTTGAAACTCTCACCAATGAAGTCGAGCGCGGCGCCTGGGATTACATCCACAAAATCGACGCCATGGGCGGCATGGTCACCGCCATCGAACGCAGCTACCCGCAGCGCGAAATTGCCGAAGCCTCCTACCGCTATCAAATGGAAGTCGACCGCAAAGAAAAAATCGTCGTAGGCGTCAACGATTTTGTCACCAAGGAAAGCCCGCTCGATATCCTGCAGATCGACGAAACCGTAGCCCATCGCCAGGCCGAGCGCCTGCGTAAACTCCGCGCCGACCGCTCGCAGGCGGAAGTCGACCGTCGCCTCAACACCCTGCGCGACGCTGCTCGCGGCAAAGAAAACTTGATGCCCTTCATCTACGACACCGTGAAGGCCTACGCCACGTTGGGCGAAATCTGCGAAGCCATGCGCGACGTCTTCGGCACCTACGAAGAAGTGGCCATCACCTAACTCCTACTCATGCCAACCAAAAAAATTCGCGTCTTAATCGCCAAGCCCGGCCTCGATGGTCACGACCGCGGCGCAAAAATTATCGCCCGCGCCCTACGCGATGCAGGCATGGAAGTCATCTACACCGGCTTGCGTCAGACCCCCGAAATGATCGCCAGCGCCGCCATTCAGGAAGACGTGGACGTCATCGGCCTCTCCATCCTCTCCGGCGCCCACAACACCATCTGCCCCCAACTAATGGCCCTCCTTAAAGCCAAAGGCATGGACGACGTAGTCGTCCTCGTCGGCGGCATCATCCCCGAAGCCGACATCCCCGCCATGAAAAAATCCGGCATCGCCGAAATTTTCCTCCCCGGCACCTCCACTCAAGACATCATCGAATTCATCAACAAACGCCTGGCCGTCGGCACCTAACTCACGCTGCGCCATATAAAATGGCGGGTTTTTCTTACGAAACGACAGTCTTCATCCAGTCAGAAAACTTTGAATGGACGAAAAAACGGATCAACGAGATCGCTTTAATTGGCGGCTGCCCGCCTTCGCGGCAGTCGGCGCGGCAATAGCTGTTGCATCACTCATCATCATCGTCGATCCGATCTTCGTAATGATGTATTTGTTTATCGCCGCCCCAATCATTGCCTTCTTCATTTTGATCGCTGCCATTGTAAAGAAAGGGCGGCGCCTGGAGCTCCTGTCGGCCCTCGTCGTTTTTTGCGTTGTTACATGGGGAGTGCTCAGAGCCCGCGTACCGCTTCGCCCCATTGCTCGATGGTTCTTTTTGTCGGGCGTTTACAAATCCCAATTCTTTGACCAGCCGGACCCGCTGCATGGAATGTTGAAACACATGGAATGGGACGCCTGGGGATTTCCAGGCGCCGGCAACACAACCGTATATCTTGTTTTCGATCCGCTCGATTCCCTCTCGACGCCAGCCAAGACTCATTCGAGCGGAAAGCCCAGCGGCCTCCCGTGTGAAGTAGCTGAAATTCGTAAAATGGAGAGCCAGTATTACGCCGTCATGTTTTATACCGATACTGATTAGTCCCACTGCAATTAGGGCCGCGACTCCCTCGTTGGCGCGTCCTCCACAAAAGCTCGTATACTGGAGCATCATTTCAAACTCGCAAATTATAATTTTCACTCAGTAGTACGAGGTCTTGCGTGCCCGCTCCCGTCTTAAAAAGCTCAGTTGACACCAAATCCCCTGCCGCCCAAAAAAATCACCGCCGCATCGTCGATTTACTCACCCAACTCAAAAATGAAGAAGAAATAATCTGCGTTGGCGGTGGCCCCAAAGCCGTCGATTCCCAACACAAAAAAGGCCGCTTCACCGGCCGCGAACGCGTAAAACAATTAGTCGACCCCGGCTCGCACTTTTTCGAGTTAGGTATCTACGCCGCCTACGAAATGTACGAAGAATGGGGCGGCGCTCCTGGCGCAGGCGTAATCACCGGTCTGGCTCGAGTCTCCGGCCGCACCGTCATGCTCATCGTCAACGACGCCACCGTAAAAGCAGGCGCCTTCTTCCCCATGACCGCGAAAAAAGTAATTCGCGCGCAAAATATCGCCATCGAAAATCGCATCCCCACAATTTATTTGGTCGATTCCGCCGGCATATTTCTCCCGCTGCAGGAAGACGTCTTCCCCGACACCGACGATTTCGGCCGCGTCTTTCGCAACAACGCGGTCATGAGCGCCATGGGCATCCCGCAAATCGCCGCCATAATGGGCATGTGCGTAGCAGGCGGCGCCTATCTCCCGGTCATGTGCGATCACATCTTGATGACCGAGGGCTCCGGATTATTTCTCGCCGGCCCCGCGCTGGTACAAGCCGCCATCGGCCAGAAAACTTCCGCCGAAGAATTAGGTGGCGCAAAAATGCATTCCCAAATCAGCGGCACCGTAGATTTCCGGGAGCCCGATGACGAGTCCTGTATCGCGCGCATCCGCTCGCTGGTCGACAAATTCGGCGCTCCTAATGTCTCGCCCTTTAGCCACACTAAATCGCGCGACCCGCTCTACCCCGGCGAAGAAATTTACAGCATCTTCACCGCCGACCCCGGCAAACAATACGACATGCGCGACATCATCGCCCGCATCGTCGATGCCAGTGAGTTCGACGAATATCGCGCCGAAAACGGCGAAACTGTGCTCTGCGGCTACGCGCGCATCGGCGGCTGGGCCGTCGGCATCGTCGCGAACCAGAAAAAACACGTCCAGACCTTCGCGCGCGGCTCCGACCAAAAACGCATCGAATTCGGGGGCGTCATCTACACCGAATCCGCCGAAAAAGCCGCTCGTTTCGTCCTCGATTGCAATCAGAACCGCATCCCGCTGATTTTTCTGCACGACGTGAACGGCTTCATGGTCGGCAAGGACGCCGAATGGAGCGGCATCATTCGCGCCGGCACAAAAATGGTCAACGCCGTAGCCAACAGCGTAGTGCCCAAAATTTCCGTAATTTTTGGCGGCAGCTTTGGCGCAGGTAACTACGCCATGTGCGGCAAGGCCTACGACCCGCGCTTCATGTTTGCCTGGCCCACCGCGCGCTACGCGGTCATGAGCGGCGACGCGGCCGCCACTACGCTGGCTGAAATTAAATTGAAGCAACTCGAACGTGAAGGCAAGAAAGTCGACGAAAAGCAAAAGAAAGAAGTCTACGAATCCATTCGCTCCACCTACGAACACCAGACCGACCCGCGTTATGCCGCGGCCCGCCTGTGGGTCGACGCCATCATCGATCCCGCGCACACCCGCGACGCGTTGATCTGGGCCTTGGAAGCCGCCGCCCTGAATCCAGAAATTCGCGAATTCAAAACCGGAGTCTTACAGACATAAATGGAAAACGTGAAATTGGTCGAATGCCCCCGCGACGCCTGGCAAGGATTGCCCGACTTCATCCCCACCGAATATAAGGTCGCTTATTTGCAAGCGCTGATCGCCGCAGGCTTCCAACACATCGACGCTGTCAGCTTCGTTTCTCCCAAGCACGTAAAGCAAATGTCCGACAGCGAAGAGGTCATGCGTCAGTTAGTTTCATCATCTCAGCCGACGCCGGCGAACCCCGCAAACGATGACGCACCGGAAATTATCGGCATCGTCGTAAATGAAAAAGGCCTTGAGCGCGCACTCGCCACTCCCGGCGTTACAACGATCGGGTATCCCTACTCGATCTCCGCATATTTCCGCCGCGCCAACGCCAACATGACTCGCGCCGAATCACGCTTGCTGGTCGAAAAACTCAAAAAAGAAACCACCGCCGCAAAACGCAACCTGGTCATCTATATTTCCATGGCCTTCGGCAATCCCTACGACGAACCATGGGGCCCCGAAATTGTCGCCGAAACTCTCGAGTGGTTGAAAGACATCCGCATCAACACCGTCTCTCTCGCAGACACCGCTGGAACCGCATCAGCGCAACTCATCGCCGATCTCTATCGCGGCGTAAAAGATCATGTCGCCGGCATCGAACTGGGCGTCCATCTGCACAGCCGCCCGGAAAACGCCGAAGAAAAAATCCTTGCTGCCTATGAAGCAGGCTGCCGTCGCTTTGACTCCGCGCTCACCGGGCTCGGTGGCTGCCCTTTTGCCGGCGATACACTGGTTGGCAATATCGCCACCGAAGATGTCCTGGCCGCCGTCAGGAAAGCCGGAGGCGACCCAGGCATCGATTCAGCGGCTCTCGCACCGCTGCTGCAAATGACCAACGAAATTCGCTCCAAATACGCCCACGCGCCCATGGTGCAGTAGTTTTGCAGTAAGCTTGGGGCGCCATCGCGGTTGTCGCCGAGTCGATTCGCGTGGCAGAAAGGCCAGAAAAAACTTTCTTCATGTTTGAAACGCTAAAATTGGATTTTCCCGGCGAGCTGGCCATTCTCACGCTCAATCGCCCCGAAAAGCGCAATGCTATCTCCCCGCAAATGCTCTCCGAATTGCAATCAGCGTTCGACGCCATCGAAAAAAGTCATGCCCGTGTAGGTATCCTCACCGGCATCGGCAAAGCTTTCAGCGCGGGCATGGATCTCGAAATGCTCTCCGCCATCGCTCGCCAGTCGCCGCAGGAAAACATGGACGACTCCCGTCGCATGGCGCGCATTTTTCGCCGCATCTGGAGTTTCACCAAGCCATTGATCGCTGCCGTAAATGGCGCGGCACTCGCCGGCGGTTGCGGCTTCGCCACTTTGTGCGATTTCACTTTGGCTGTGCCTGAAGCCAAATTCGGGTACACCGAAGTAAAAATCGGATTCCTCCCTGCCATTGTTTCTGTTTTCCTTATCCGCCAGATTGGCGACAAGCGCGCTCGCGATTTGCTGCTTACCGGCCGCATAATCACCGCCGCGGAAGCCAAAGAACTGGGCCTCGTCAATGAAATTGTCGAACCCGATCGTCTAATGGATCGCGCCAAAGAATTGGCCGCCGTCCTTATCGAAGCCAGCCCCAGCAGCCTCACTCGTGCCAAGCGCCTGCTCACCGCTTCGGCCGCGGCCAACATCGACGCCGATCTCGAACGCGCCGTCCTGGAAAACGCGCGCATCCGCTGCACCCCCGATTTCAAAGAAGGTTTGGCTTCTTTTCTCGAAAAACGCAAACCGCAATGGCGCGGCGACTCCGAATGATGCAGCCGCCGAAAATCTTTCAGGGGAATCCGCATGCTTGAGTATCACGACGCCGCCGTCCGCGTACGTTACGCCGAAACTGACCAGATGGGCGTCGTTTATCACGCCAACTATCTGATCTGGTTTGAAGTCGGTCGCGTCGAGCTTATCCGCGCCCTCGGCATCGAGTACAAAACCATGGAAACCTCCGACGATTGCCACATCGTCGTAGCCGAAGCCCATTGCCGCTATCTTCACCCGGCACGCTATGACGAACGCTTGCGCGTGCGCACTAGAATTGCGGAAGCCAAAAACCGCACTATTCGCTTCTCTTACGAAATATTTCGCGCTGAGGACGATCGCCGGCTCGCCACTGGAGAAACCGTTCACGTGATCTGCGGCAGTAATGGCAAACCTAAACTTCTTCCAGAAAAATATCGCACTGCGTTCTCCAATGCTCTAGCCGCCCCAGCCGGTATTAGCAAATCGTGAGCATCATGAGCACACTCGCAACAACCCCATGAGCGTAATTCTTACTGGCAACGATCTTTCCTTCGAACAGCTGCGCGCCGTGGCGCTGCAGCATGAATCTGTCTCTTTGCATCCCGCCTCCATCGAGCGCATGAAAGCCTCTCGTGCCGTGGTCGACAAACTCGTCGCCTCCGGCGCAACCGCCTACGGCATCAACACCGGATTCGGCAAACTCGCTTCCGTGCGCATTTCCCCGGAACAAGTTGCACAACTGCAAGTTAATCTCGTGCGCTCGCATTCCTGCGGCGTAGGCGAACCGCTCAGTGAAAGCGAAACTCGCGCCATGATGCTGCTCCGCGCCAATGCTCTCGCAAAAGGCCTCAGCGGTATCCGTCCCCACGTCGTCGACACCCTTTGCAAAATGCTTAACGCGAAAATTCATCCTTTGATTCCCTCGCAGGGTTCCGTCGGCGCTTCCGGCGATCTTGCTCCTCTGGCCCACCTCGCCCAGGTGGTAATCGGAGAAGGCCGCGCGAATTACAGCGGAGAAATTTTGGACGGCGCCGCTGCGCTGCAACGCGCCGGAATTACGCCGGTCGCTCTCGAAGCCAAAGAAGGCCTCTCGCTCCTGAACGGCACGCAAGGAATGCTCGCACTTCTTAGCCTCGCGCTTCTTGAAGCCGACGCTCTCGTGGATGCCGCGGACATCGCCGCGGCTCTCTCTCTGGACGCTCTGCGAGGCAGTCCAGGCGCGTTCGATCCGCGCATCATGCAAGCCCGCGCATATCCCGGAGCCGCTATCACCGCCAAAAATTTGGCGCGACTCAACGAAGGCAGTCAGATTCGTGAGTCTCACCGTTCCAACTCTAAAGACCCCCGCGTGCAGGACGCCTACAGCCTCCGCTGCACTCCCCAAGTTCACGGCGCCGTTCGCGACTCCCTCACCCAAGCGCGCGCCATGGCCGAAGTGGAACTCAACAGCGCCACCGACAATCCACTGGTCTTCGCAGCGGCATCATTACCCGCAGCCGGCAACGAAACCTCTGGAAACGGCGACATCGTGAGCGGGGGGAATTTTCACGGACAGCCCTTAGCCATGGCCGCCGACCAAGTCGCAATCGCTCTTGCCACCCTCGGCGGCATCAGCGAGCGCCGCATCGAGCAAATGACCAATCCCCTCACCAGCATGCTTCCAGCATTTTTAACGCCCGAGCCCGGCCTGAACTCCGGCTTCATGATCGCGCAAGTCACCGCCGCCGCACTGACCAGTGAGAACAAAGCCCTCGCCACCCCACACTCCGTCGACTCCATCTCCACCTCTGGCAATCAGGAAGACTACGTCTCCATGGGCATGAGCGGCGCACGCCGCCTCGCGCGCATGCTCACCAATCTCCGCCACACCATCGCCATCGAACTGCTCTGCGCCTGCCAAGGCATTGATTTGCTAGCTCCCCTCCAAACCGGCACCTACGCCCAAAAAGCCTACGCCGCAATCCGCAAAAAATCCCCCAAGCTAACCAACGACCGTCCTCTTGCCCCGGACATACAAGCTGTTACCGCACTAATATCCGATAATTCTTTTTCCAAGATTCTTTCTTCATGACGCCGACTCCGCCCCATCTCCAGAGATCGTCTCACCACCTAATCCGCATCCCAGTCCGCGGCATCCCTAAATCAACCTTTCGCGTGGTAAAACCTGGAAACATTTCACGGCCCTTCCACGTTTATCTGTCCTGAGGGAGGACTCCGCATGCTTACCCTTCTGACCGATTTCAGACACGGCCTCCGTGTTTTGCTTAAAAACCCCGGCTTCACCGCGGCCGCCATAATCGTCCTGGCTTTAGGCATTGGAGCAAACACCGCCATCTTCAGCGTGGTGAACGCCGTGCTCCTACGCCCGCTCCCGTTCCGCGATCCGGCTCGCCTCGTTCAGGTATGGCATGTGCCGCCAGCAAAAAGTTTCCCGGGCATGACCGAATTCGCCGTCTCCGCAGCCAACTTCATCGACTGGCAGCAACAGAACGATGTGTTCGACAAAATGGCCATCTACACCGGTTCAAGCCTCAATTTAACTGGCCGCGAACAGCCCGAGGCCCTCCAAGGCGCCGCCGTCTCCGCAGATTTTTTCTCCACCTTGCAAGTGCAACCCATGCTGGGCCGCACTTTTACTCCGGACGAAGACCAGCAAGGCAAAAACCACGCCGTGATTCTCGCCTACGGCTTATGGAAAAGTCGTTTCGCAGCCAATCCCAATATCGCCGGTCAGTCGGTGAATCTCGACGGCGAATCATACGTCGTCACCGGTGTTATGGGCCCGAAGTTCAAGTTTCCCGGCTGGGCGCAATATTGGACCCCCATGGGCTGGACCGACAAGGAGCGTGCCGTACGCGGCGAGCACCATTACCTGGTTATCGCTCGTCTCAAAGCCAACACGCAAATCCCGCAAGCCCAGGCCGAAATGAACGCCATCTCCGGCCGGCTCGCGCAGCAATATCCTGAAGACGACAAAGGCTGGGGGGCGGTAGTCATCCCTCTTCGTGAGCAACTCGTCTCTGACGTCCGCCCGGCTCTCCTGGTCCTGCTCGGCGCGGTCGCCTTTGTACTTCTCATCGCCTGCGCCAACGTTGCCAATCTGGTGCTAGCCAAAACATTTGGACGCCGTAAAGAAATCGCGATCCGTGTGGCCCTCGGCGCTACCGGCACCCGGATAATTCAGCAAATCCTCGCTGAAACACTGCTGCTGTCGCTTGCCGGTGGCGCGCTTGGCCTCCTCCTCGCAAATTCCGGCATAGCCCTGATAGTAAAATTCCTATCCGACAATTTACCCAAATCAACGGAAGTCTCTCTGGACACCTCCGTCCTCGCCTTCACCGTTTTTATTTCCATTTTCACCGGCGTAGTCGCAGGCCTGCTACCAGCCATCCGCATGACAAAAACCAACGTCAACGACGCGCTGAAACAAGGCCTGGGGAAAACTGACTCCGACTCCGGCGGCCGCCGTACCAGAAGCATCCTGGTGGTCTCTGAAGTTGCCCTCTCACTGATTTTGTTGGTGGGCGCAGGCCTAATGATTCGCAGTCTCTGGCTCCTGAGCACCGTCGACGCGGGTTTCGATCCTCACCATGTTCTGACCATGACCCTGGTTGTTCCGCGTAATAAATATTCACGCCCCATTGAAGAGGTGGCGTTTTTCGACCGAGTGCTATTGAAAGTTCGCGGTTTGCCCGGAGTTGTGTCCGCCGGCCTGATCGACGATCTTCCTCTTAACGGCGAAGGCTCTCATCAGCCTTTCAGCATCGAAGGCCGTCCCGTGCAGGCTATGTCCGACCAACCAGAAGTTGATACGCGAGCGATTACGCCAGGATATTTGACAAGCATGCGCATACCCTTGCGCCGCGGTCGCGATCTTTCTGCCGCGGATGGGCCGGATCGCCCTGGCGTAGTTTTAATAAGCGAATCCATGGCCAAGCGTTTCTGGCCCAATGAGGATGCCATCGGCAGGCACCTCACCATGACGTTCTTTCCAGATAAAGTCCGTGAAGTCGTGGGCATCGTTGGCGACGTTAAGCTCGACGGCATGGACACCGCCGCCTCCTCAGCCACTGTTTATTTGCCAGCCAGCCAACTCTCAGGTTCTAGCGTCGGCGAATGGCATTCTTCTCCCATGGAACTAGCGGTACGCACCCACTCGCAACCAAGCACCCTGGTCTCTGCGGTCACCAGCGCGATCCATTCCATCGACAGCGATCAACCCGTGTCCGACATCATGAGCATGGACGATGTGGTCGACAGTTCCCTCTCGCAACGCCGTTTCAGCATGCTTCTGCTCGCGGCCTTTGCGGTCCTCGCATTGTTGTTAGCAGCGGTAGGAATCTATAGCGTGTTAGCCTTCGCGGTCCGCCGCCGCGTCCGCGAAATCGGCATTCGCGTAGCCTTGGGCGCCGAGGTAAAAGATATTTTACGTTTAGTCATCAGGGAAGGAATGAAGCCCGCGTTGATTGGTCTGCTACTGGGCGTCGCCGGCGCGCTTGCCTTAGGAAAAGTATTGGCTAGTTTCATCTACGGCATCGCCGCATACGACCCACTGACCTTCGCGGCGGTGGCAACGCTGCTAGCCGCTGTGGCTTTGCTAGCTAGCATAATCCCCGCCTATCGAGCGGCCAGAATCGAACCAACCCGCGCCTTGCGCGAGGAATAGACAGGGTGCCTGATTGGATGACCGCGTCCGCTCCTTCCTCCGAGTAAAGTTGGTTGCGGGTGCCCCACCCTCAGATTTTGTGAGGGTGGGGTTTGTAACGTGGGAACATCAACGCCAATCCGCGAAGCTCCACATTTTATTTCTTCCGATCCATGAAAGTTCAATGATGAGTACTTCTAACTCCGCAACAAAAAATCCCTCAAAAATCATTCAAGCCTTGCGCGCGATCACTTCCAGGTATTCCGCTTTAATGTGTATCTCGTTCGCCGGTCCTTCGTTATGCTCAGCCCACATTCTCTCCAGATCAGCCGCCAGCCCCTGCTGCCCAGCCAAATCAAGCCTCGAAAACGCGACCTTCGTCGGACCAAAATATTCGCGGAATAACTTCACCACCTCCGCCGCGGAAAATGGATAACTGAATTCCAGGCTCCGTCGTGTGCTCTTAACCTTCCAACCCACTTTAGAAAATCGCTCTGCAACTACATCCTCTTTGCCCCACAGTACCGGCGCTTCCAGATTCTCCGGCGGCGGCACATATCGCGCATTGAGCGCAAACATCTTTCCCACAAAACCCGTGGGCGTCCAGTTAGCCATTGCAATAAATCCATCCACGCGGCAAACCCGCGTCAATTCCGTCACCACCAAAGCGGGTCGCGGCGCAAACATCGCCCCGAACATCGAAACCACCACATCGAATTCCGCCACCGCGAAAGGCAGCGCCTCCGCATCCCCTTCGCGAAATTCCACCTTCAATCCCTCGCTGGCCGCGCGCGCCCGCGCCTGTTCCAAAAGATTCGTGGCGATGTCCACGCCAATCACTTTCGCACCCTCGCGCGCCGCAGGAATTGCCGTGTTCCCCGTCCCACACGCCACATCCAGTACATCGGCACCGCGCGGTATTTCCAGTCGCTTGATAAACTCCGCCGCTTCTCGTTCGTTGTATTTCGCGATCTGGCCAAAATCTCCCGCCATCCACGCGGCTTTCATGCTTTTCTTGAGTTGTTCCATCTGCGGCATTGCTGTTCCCACATTTCCCTCCAACCATCTCTGTACCGCATTTTTGCTGAAATACCTATCTAGTATTGCCTAAAGCCCGCCGGAAAAATGAAAGCATCTGATACCCCGCGATATAACTGAACGGCCTCAGCTCCAGCGAATAATGCCCGCACGCCAATTCCAACACGCGCGGATTCGAACCGTGCCGCCGCAACGAATTCAGCATTTGCTCCGTCAATTCCGGCAACATCGTCGGATCGTACTTTCCATAAACCATGAAGCAGTTCCTATCCGCTCCCAGTCCGCGCTCCACGTATGGCATCGGACTGATCGGCGCCCAATATTCCCTTAACTCATCCACGGTGACGTGATGCCGCAAACTTTCCCAAACGTGATTGGTAGTCATCCCTTGACTCACCACATCCGCGTAGTAAGTGGAAATGTGAAAGAAGCCGCCCGCGCGAATCGCTTCATCGTGCATCAGCGCGACGTATCCGATCGACGACCCGATGCTAGTCCCCAGCAATCCCAGCCGCTTATACCCCTGCTGTTCCAGCCACCGCAAACACCGTCGAGTATCCTGAACGGCCTGCCGGTTAGCCTGCAGTGTCAGCCCGATATTGGGCCCGCAGATCTGGTCAGCGCGTTCGTGTCCCTTGGCCATCCGCCGGTCGTGATACGGCATGCTGAGCTTCATCGCGGTGATCCCCAGCCGCTGAATCCACTCGCAAAGCCCCCGCTGTCCGTGCCATTTGGCGTTCCAGTTGGGAAGCACCAACACCGCCGCCCCATTTTTCTTCCCCGGAAAAATCTGCGCGTGAACAACATTATTTTCTGGCCAGGCCGACTCAATGGAGCTCGGAAATGTCAGCACATTCTCGCCATCCACCCGATAATCAGCCGGCGGAGTAGTCGCAAACCACTCATGACTCGTGTCAATCGCATGCCGCGCATACTGCCGTATGTATTCCTGCGGATTCGACTCCGCAGCACTTCCATCAATATGCTCCAACCCCCACGCAAACGGCGCGACCCGCCGGTTATCATCGGTAGTCCACCGCCGATGCTCATACCTCCTAATTCTGCGCTCAAACCATTTCATAAATGCCCAAATCAACTATAGGGACACCCGTGAGCATCCGCAAACTTAGTTGCTCGAATCACCGATTCCCGTGCCAGGCAACATTTCTAAATGGCTTTGACAGTCGCCAAACGCATCTCTAAACTCTCCACTATGGTCGTTCGACTATCGCCAGAAACCGAATCCCGTCTTAGGGAGCTTGCCGCTACAACCGGGCGCGCCCCTGACGATCTGGTTGAAGACGATGACCGGATACCTGGCGGAACTATCCCAGGTTCACGATATGCTCGACAGCCGCTACGACGACATTAAGAGCAACCGGGTGCAGCCAATTGATGGTGAAGAAGTTTTTCGTCAACTGCGTCAAAAGAGCAAAAACCGCCGCGATTCATGAGCGGGTTTGTTTTCCATCCAGATGCGCTCATTGATTTAAATGAAATTTGGAACTTCACTGCCACCGATAATCCGGCCGCTGCCGACCGAGTGACCCAGGGAATCAATGACGCGATTCGCGCCTTGCTCCCTTTCCATCAAATAGGCCACAGACGACCGGATTTGACTTCGAGACCGATCAGATTTCTCACCGTCCGAGACCTCCTGATAGCCTACGCACCCGATGAAAGTCCTTTGGTAGTGCTTGCCATTCTTCATGGGCGGCATAATCCCCGTATCATTGCTGCATTCCTGCGCGCCAGGAAATAGGTACCCGATCTGCGTCATTAGGCGGGGCGGCCTCCAGATGGATTGTGGGGGCGGGTAGGGTGCCGCACCGGTTTTAAGGGTGCGGGTTTTGCATTTCTCTATCTCCAGGATTCGGGTCATCAATACCAATTACAGAAACTTTCGCTGGTCGCGAAGCTGAAAAATTCCTCAAATAAATAGCTCCGCGCCAACGTGAAAAAAATCAGCCAACTTCTTCGCTTGCGTCCGGCTGATTGTCCTTTTCCCGTGAAACACCTCACTAGCAATCCCTTCGATCCAAAAACCTTCCACAGATCCTGCTGCGTCAATTCTCGCCCCTCCATCAAATGTCGAAGCGTCTGCTGTGGGCTGGCTTTCGGTATCGGATAACGTCGCGTCTCGTACTCGTCGATCAACACAGTCAACAGTTCCGCCAATCCTTTTTCTTCGCGGGAACTGTCTGCCAGTTCATTGAGACGCATCAATTCGTTCGTAAGGCGCTCCCATTCGTCTTCCGTATGAATCACGTGAGGCAACGCGCGGGCCAGCAGCTGACCATACCTCTTTTTGTCGAGTTCCACCGTCGCAATAGTCATAATTTCCAAGCACCTTTGTCGTAGTTCAAATGCGCATACATATACTAAAAAATACTTCTATATCGCTTTGACAGCCTCATACCGTGTCTCTAGACTGTCCAACATGGTCATCAGGCTTTCGTCAGAAACAGAATCGCGTATCGAGAAACTTGCCGCTACAACCGGCTGCACTCCCGAGAATCTCGTCGAAGACGCCATGGCAGGACACCTCACCGAATCGTCCCAGATTCGCACGATGCTCGACAATCGGTACGATGACATCAAAACCAACCTCGTCCAGCCAATCGATGGCGAAGAAGTTTTCCGCCAGTTGCGCCAGAAGAGCAAAAACCGCCGCAATTCATGAGCGGTTTGGGTTCCTATCCCGCGATTAACCAAATAATCCGTTAGAACAACCATGTTAGCCATCCGACACGCCCCACCCGCGGTTTCTTGAGGCACTTCCCCGACTGTGGCACAGTCAATCCGTGGTCCTCTTCTTCTTTTTTCTGTTTGGAATCGTCATCGGCAGCTTTCTCAATGTGTGCATCTCGCGCATTCCAGAAGGCCTCTCCATCGTCTCTCCCGGCTCGCGCTGCCCGCGCTGCAAGACGCCTATCAAGCCTTATGACAACGTGCCCATCCTCGCTTGGCTCTGGCTGCGCGGCAAATGTCGCGCCTGCGCTCTTCCCATCTCCCCGATGTATCCGTTGATAGAGCTCGCCACCGGATTGCTCTTCGTGGCTTGCTATCTCAGCTTTGGCTTGACGGTGGAAACCTTCAAGTGGCTCTTCTTCTCCTGCATCATCATCATCCTGACCATCACCGATCTTCGCGTGCGCATCCTCCCCGACGCCATAAATCTCCCGGGCTTTATCGCCGGCTTGATCTTCGCCTACTTCGTTCCCCCGGGCGACGGCACCGCCATCCTCTTAAATGTTCGCCTCTTTCACGGCCTGATCCCGGAACGCGCATTGGGTGTTGTTGACGCGCTTCTCGGTGCCGCCTTCGGAAGCTTCCTGCTCTGGGGCGCCGCCGCGCTCTATAAAGTCGTTCGCCACCGCGAAGGCATGGGTTTCGGCGACGTAAAGATGATGGCCATGGTCGGCGCTTTCCTGGGCTTACGCGGCTCCTTCATCACCATCCTGCTAGGCACATTGTTGGGCAGCGTTTTAGGCCTCGCACTGATCCTCGCCCTCTACGCCATTGGTTGGAAGCGTCGCCTCGCCGAACGCGCCAGTCGCCGCGGCCTGGGCAAAGTGCGCGCCCTGCGCTGGACCATCGCCACCCAATACCAGCTCCCGCTAGGTACTTTCCTCGGCATCGGCGCGCTGGTGGTGGTATTCCTCTTCTCCTCTCCAGTAATAAATCTAACCACCCGCACGCCCTGAGTACCTGAGCTCATCCACGCGTCAGCTGACGTGCATCGGCGCCCAGCCGTTTATCGTTAAGCCGCCATCCCGCCGCCGCAGCTACACAAAGCAGTACAATAAAAGCTGGCATTTATCGGGCCGATTCTGATCAGGCAAGTCTTAGGCGCTAAATCAGTAGCAACCGGTCTCTCTGCAGAAAGCAGGCTATATGCAGGCTAAATCATTTCTCTCAGCGTCAGCATTAAGCTGCGCCATTCTTTTTTCTTCGCTCGCCGTGGCCGCGCGCCAGCAAGACAACTCCCAGCAAACCGGCGATCCCATCGCCGACGCCGCCCGCCGCGCCCGCGAAGCCAAGCAAAACGCCCCCAAACCCCACAAAGTTTATACCGACGACGACATAAGCAAGCCCAAACCAGCACCTCCAGCTGCCACCGCGGATTCTTCAACGACGCAGGAATCCAGTGCGCCAGCCGCTGGCACTTCCGCGAAGCCCTCATCTTCCGCGGATCAGGGCGCAAAAGAAGAAGCCGCTTGGCGCCAGCGCTTCAAGGAACAACGTGACAAAATTTCTCGGGCAGAAAAAGAGCTGGACGTCCTTCAACGCGAAGCTCAAAAAGCCGAAATTCAGTATTATCCCGATCCTCAAAAAGCCATGAACGAGCAGTACACTCGCAAGGAAATCAACGACAAGGACGCAAAAATCGAATCCAAGCGTAAAGAAATCGCGGACCTAAAACAGGGCTTGAGCGATCTGGAAGATGCCCTGCGCAAAGCCGGCGGCGACTCCGGCTGGTCCCGCGAATAGGTTCGGTTTGCGGACCATACGTCTAAGACGAGATCGAAGTAAGGGCATAAAAAAACACCACGACTTGAACACAGTGGCTACCTGTTATTCTATTGTTCCGATGGCGGGAAAAAGATCAAAACTGGATAAAGCCACTGATATTGTGGCGAAGATCTTCCAAGAGCAAATTGAAAGTTTGCCTCCAGCGGTGGCTGCATCAAAACGCAAAAAGCTGCATAACTTGGCTGTCAGAGTTTCCCCTGGATGTGCGCCTAACTAATCAATCGCTTGAACTAATCATCGTTTGGGCGGTATGAAACGCCACCGTCCCCATGGTCCACACCCGATACTGCACCGCCGTATAACCCACCGACTCCATCAAAACCTTCAGTTGCGCAGGACGAAAAAATCGTGACACCGACCTGGGCAGATACGTATATGCGTCGTGATCTCCCGACAGCATCCCGCCAATGCGCGGAAGTACTCCGCGAAAATACCATCGATATAAATTCCCCAGAATTCCATCTGGCGGCTCCGTAAACTCAAGAATCGCCAACGTCCCGCCCGGTTTCAAAACCCGCATCATTTCCCGTAAACCCTCTTCATAGTTCGCCAGGTTGCGAAATCCAAACGCGGCCGTCAGTAAATCGAATGACGCATCCGCAAACGGCAGCCGCAGCGCATCCGCCTCCAGAAAAGGAATGTTCGCGCCACTCTTAGCCATCGCCTGCACCAGCATCGGATATGCAAAATCAGCGCCCATAACGCGTGCAGGGCCCACACGCGCCAACGAAAGCGCCAAATCACCAGTGCCGCAGCACAAATCCAACACCAACGCATCCGGCCGCTTCAAAGTCGGCGCCAGCAATCGAGCAGCCCTGGCACGCCACAAGCGATCCAGTTGCAGCGACAACAAATGATTCAGCAGATCGTACTTCGGCGCGATCTGCGTAAACATCTCGCGAACTTTTTGCGACGCTTCCGCTTCCGTCCGCGTTCCCAACGGTTGTGTGCCCTTCGCCGGCGCGGCAGTTTCAACCATGCAATTTCCCAGTCCGCTGCAACTCTGTCCCCTTACCCAAAACTTTCGGCGTCAATTGCATTACCCGTTCCAGCACTTCCCTCGGCGCCTCTTCACTTGAGTGCGCCTCGCCGATGCGTCCCGACAGCACGAATCGCAATTTTCCTGCGCGCGTCTTCTTGTCGGTAAGCATCGCCGCGATAAGAATTTTTGGCGCGATCCGCGGCCAATCCGGAATTTTGCCCATCCTGCGGATCAACGACGCCACTCGCGCCACCTCATCCGCCCCGGTGATTCCCATTTCCCGCCCCAGTAGCGCCGCCGCAACCATCCCCCACGCGACCGCTTCGCCATGCAAATACCGCCGGTACTTCGTCGCGCTCTCTAACGCATGCCCGAAGGTATGCCCGAAATTTAAAATCTCGCGCAATCCCGACTCGAGCTCGTCGCGACTCACCACCTCGGCTTTGATCTCTACGCAACGCGGAATTACGTAAGCCAAAGCTTCAACATCCCGCCGCAGCACTCTCTCCATGTTCTGCTCTAAATAAACAAACAACTCCGCATCGGCTATCACCCCGTACTTGATTACCTCTGCTAAGCCACTACGAAACTGCCGCTCCGGCAGACTACTCAATAGATTCGTATCAATAACAACCAGCCGCGGCGCATAAAACGCCCCGACCAGATTCTTCCCTTCCGGCAAATTTACGCCCGTCTTGCCGCCAATGGAGCTGTCCACCTGCGCCACCAGAGTCGTTGGCACATGCATCAACGCCACGCCGCGCAAGTAACTCGCCGCCACAAATCCCGCCACATCTCCAACAACGCCCCCACCAACCGCCACAATCAGCGATTTACGGTCCGCTCCCGCGCGCGTCAACTTGCGGCACAACAATTCCACCGTCCCCACATTCTTCTTCGTTTCCGCGTCGTCAAACAAATGCACCTTCTGTGGCGCCTCGCGCGGAAACATCGCCGCCTTCACCGCTTTTCCAACCGCCCGCCACACCTTCGGAGACGTCAACACCTGCACGCGGGAGAATTCGCCCAACTTCGCAATCTCGCCCGCGGCATCGCGCAAAATTCCCGCGCCACATAAAACGGCGTACTCCCCCGCAGCCGATCGAACTCGGATTATTTTTGCTTTCATTGTTGGACGGAACGATAAAAACTATTTCGAATGTAACACACGGCCCGGGTCAACTCGCGAGCCGCGCCGGGACAACTATTTCTTCTGAAGCTCGTTCACGGTTTCCAGAAATACGTGCCCGCTGATCGCCAAACTCTTCGCGCTGATTTTATCCAGCGTATCCTCCGCCGTATGCCAGAACGGCACATCCTGCTCCCGATCGAAATCGATCACATCCATCGACGGAACTTTGCGTTTCAAAAACGAATCGTGATCGTCTTCCGCGCCACGGGAAGTATCGACAAATATCTGCGAGTACCCCAGCTTCGCCGCTGTGCTCCACATCAAATCCAACAGCGCTGGCGTCGACGTCGACTCTCGCGCAAAGTGCAACGATCGGCTCCCCACCATATCCGCCAACAAAAACGCCTTGATCTTTGAGATATCTCCACTCGCTGCAAATCGCGCCGCCATCTGCCTGCTGCCATAGCGGCTATCGGTCTCGCTCCACTGCTTCATAGCTTCTTCGCCATCAAAAAAAGCAATCCACACCGCGTGCTTCCCGTGTTTAGCACAAAGCAATCTCGCCAGTTCCAGCATCACCGCTGTTGAAGACGCGCTGTCATCCGCGCCCACAAAGGCAATGTCATTTCGCAGCAGCGTATCGTAATGCGTGCCCAGCAGAATGATCGACTTATCATCGCCGGGAATTTTCACCAGGATGTTTTTCATCGCCAGCTGCCCGACGGGAGTGTCCGCGTTAAACGCATCGACTTCCGTCGTGCACCCGTCGCTCTTCAACTGCGACAAAATATAATCCTGCGTTTGCGCGATAGCTTGCGATCCCGACGGCCGCGGCCCAAACCCTACTTGCTTGGCCACATGCTCGAACGCCAGCTTCCCATCGAATCCCCCGGTGCTCTCCGGAGCCGGCGCATCCTCTATACCACCCTGCCCTGCACTCGGCGCAGTCGCACTCGCCGCCGCGGGATTGCCCGCCGCACCATGTGCTTCATCGCTGTTCGCCTTACAGCCCGTCAAACTAAAAAACCCGGCGCACAAAAGAAGCAAAACTTTTCCGCTTAATTTCTGCGCTGTACTCGTCCGCAAGCCAATACCAAAATCACCCGCCATTCCACGCACTTCAGCCTTTGAACCCACTCAGTGTGCCTCCGCAGCTGGAGTTCCAGCCGCCGCTGCCAGCCGCCTGTTCCGTTTGCCCACCACCAATGCCGACACTCCAATACCCGCAAAATACAAAAGCACCATGGGCGCCATCACCACCAGCATCGTCAACGCGTCCGGAGTCGGCGTGACAATCGCGGCGAGGATCGCGATCACCAAGATCGCGTACTTGGAATTAACAAAAAGAAATTTCGGCGTCACAATTCCAAAAAGCGTCAAAAAGAAAATCAGCACCGGCAACTCAAATATCAATCCCGCGCCCAGCAGTACCATCAACGTCAAATCAAAATATTCGTTTACGCTGATCAGCGGCACCACCGGCCCCTGGAAACTGATCAAAAACTTCAACACCTTCGGCAACATCATGAAATACCCGAATCCAATTCCCGCCAAAAACAAAATCACGGTGGAAAACAGAAATCCCGTCGTAGCGCTGCGTTCATGCTTGTACAAAGCCGGCGCCACGAATAGCCAAAATTGATACAGCACCACCGGCGACGCCAAAACAATTCCCAGATAAATAGAAAGGCTGATCAACAAGCTCAGGAATCCCGTGGGATTCGTGTACACCAGCTGCTGCGTCAGGTGCTGGTCCGCCAACGCCTTCAACATCGGCTTAGTGATCCACGAAACGAAATGCGGTGCCACAAACCATCCCACGCCCGCGCCAATCCCCACCGCAATCAGTGACGTAATGATTCGCTTGCGCAGCTCTACCAGGTGCTCAAAGAACGTCATCTGCCCGCCAGGATCTTCCGGGGGCACTGTCGGCATAATCGTTGATTCAGGCGGGTTGCTGGTCATGAGGAACATCAATGCTGACTACGGAGTTCTTGGTTTCGGCGCCAGTCCCTGCGCCCATCCCTGCACCCGTACCGCTCATTGTTCCGGCGGCTAAGTTTGAACCGCCTCCATTAACATTCACGTTAGCGCCTGACGCTTCAGCACTTGTCGCTCCGTTCGCGCCTTCCGTGGTGCTCTCCGTCAGTCCCGTTGCACTCCGCGCCACCGATTCCGCCACCGGCGTAACCACTAGCTCCGCCGTTCCCTCCGTCACGCGCGCATCTATCGGCGCCCCAAAAGCATCCGCCGTATCTCCCGCCGAAACACCCTGCCACGAGTCGCCCGCCACGCTGCCCACGCCAACCGACGAATCCGTGGCAGCCCCCGTCGCTGGCGTTTCCACTCCCGCAGGCGTAGCAAACGTCGCCGCCTGCACCGGCGCCTCATTGGCGGCGCTAGCAGCCGCATCCGCAGCCTTCTTGCGCTCCACTTCGCGAACCTGCTGCTCCATGTCCCGCATTTCCTGCTCAAACGCCCCGCGAAAATCCGCCGACGCCTTGCGAAATTCCGCCATCAATTTCCCAAGGCTCCGCGCAAGCTCCGGCAGCTTTTGGGGCCCGAAGACCACCAGCACAATCACAAACACCACCAGCATGTGGGGGATACTTAGCATGGGCTCCTGGCAGCCGTTATCGTGGCTGTTGGCATCATAGAGAACGGTGTCAAACGGTGTCAAACGCTGTCAAACTCACGCGCCACGCGTCCAATCAATAGAGTACGCTGTGATATGATTGGTTGGATGCTCCTATTTCCGAGGTCAGCATGAAATCACAGTTTCGTGGCCTGGTTCTTGTCGTTACCGTACTGCTTTTATGTGCAGTCCTCGGAGCCATTTACGGGCCTAACGTCCGTGCTACAGCCTCCTCCACCGACGATTACCAATCCGCCGTCCGAGACTTCACGCGCGTCCTCGACGTTGTCCAGAACAATTATGCCGAGCCCGTCGATGTCGACAAAGCGGTCTACCAGGGCGCCATTCCTGGCATGCTGCGTATGCTCGATCCGCACTCCAATTTCTTTGACGCCAAGCAGTTCGCCCTACTCCGCGAAGATCAGCGCGGCAAATATTACGGCGTCGGCATGGTCGTAGCCCCGCGCGAAAATCACACCGTCGTCATGGCCCCTTATGTCGGCGCGCCAGCGTACAACGCCGGCCTCCGTCCCGGTGACGTCATCATGAAGGTCGACGATAAAGCCACCGACGGCCTCACCACCAGCGAAGTCGCCGACATGCTCAAGGGCCCCAAAGGCACCGTAGTAAAAATCACCATAGCCCGTGAAGGCTACGCCGAGCCGCTAGTCTTCACCGTAACTCGCGACGAAATTCCGCGCCATTCCGTTGACATCGCCTTCATGCTTAAGCCCGGCATCGGCTACATTCGCCTTTCCGGCTTCAACGAAACCACCGACCGCGAAATCGCCGAAGGCCTCAAGCAGCTCAACGCCTCGCAACTCGACGGTCTCATCTTCGATATGCGCGGCAATCCCGGCGGCCTCCTCAATGAAGCAGTCGCCGTCGGCGATATGTTCCTCGACAAAAATCAATTAATCGTCTCGCATCACGGCCGCAGCTCCCCGAACCGGCCCTACTACGCCATTCGCGGCAATCAAGGCGTCACCGTCCCGCTCGTCATCCTCGTAAATAATAATTCCGCCTCCGCCACGGAAATCGTCGCAGGCGCCGTTCAGGATCACGATCGCGGCCTTATCGTAGGCGAAACCACTTTCGGCAAAGGCCTCGTGCAAACCGTCACACCGCTCAGCGAAAACACTGGCCTCGCGCTAACCACTGCGCGTTATTACACTCCCAGCGGCCGCCTGATCCAGCGGGATTACAAATCCATTTCTCTTTACGAGTATCACTACGAGCGCAAAGTTCCCGAACATCCCACGGAGATCAAACTCACCGACAGCGGCCGCCAGGTCACCGGCGGTGGCGGCATCACTCCGGACATCGTCGTAGCCGCGCCCAAGCTGAACAAATTTGAAGAATCTCTTTTCCGCGCCGACGTTTTCATCCCGGTGGAAACCGGAGTAGGCGGCTTCACCCGCTATTATCTCGGCACCAAGCCCACCATCACCAAGCAATTTGAAGTCGACGATACCGTCATGAAATCCTTCCGCGATTATTTAACCAAGCACAACGTGCACTACACCGAACCCGAAATGGCGGAAAATCAGGATTGGATCAAGCGCAAAATTAAACAGGAAATCTTCATGTCCGCCTTCGGCCAACAGGAAGGCTTCAAAGTCCTGCTTGAAGCCGACCCCCAGGTCCAAAAAGCCGTTGATGCCATCCCTCAAGCTCGGGCCCTCTACCAAAACGCCCGCAAAATTGTAGCCCAGCGCACCGGCACCCCCATCGATCAACCCTAGTCAAATTCAATGTTACGGACCGGTGCGCCTGCTTTAGGCAGGAGCGCTGCAGCGACACCCGCGAGCTGCTCCCGACACGAACGAATCCCGAATCTCGAGTTTCTCATTTCGCCGAAATAAACCGCAGAATCTCCCGCATCACCCGTTCGCTCTGCTCCGTTTGAAACAAATACTGCGCATGCGCAGATCCGTCTAACACAATCAACTCCTTCGGCTCAGGAGCCTTCTCGTACTTCGAGCGAATCCCTGGCAACCGCAATCCATCTCCGCTCCTGTCATCGCGAGCCACAATAAATAAAATCGGTGCCTTAATCTTCTCCGCGGGGCCATCCGGCGCAGCCCCCAGCAGCACCAACCGATCAATCTCCCCACGCTCCGAAGCAATCGACGCATCCGCGGCCGCGCTACCGCCCATACTGCCGCCCACCACGCTCACCGTCTTCGCTCCGGTCCTCCGCATAAAGCGCACCGCAGCCAACACATCCAGCTGCAGCGGCGCACTCAAAGGATCCGCCTGCCCCGGACCACGCGACTGCCCATAGCCACGAAAATCAATCGCCACAACACGAAATCCCGCCGCCGCAAGCTCCCGCGCCTGTTTACTCCAGCTCTCCTTGTTAAATCGCCCGCCATGAGCGAGCACCATCCCTCGCTCACCCTGTCCGTAAACGTCGGCATAGATCAAGCCTCCATCTTCCGTAGGAAACGAAACCGTCGTCTGCCCGCGCCCGATCCCCGCCAGCAGCAGCACCGCAACGAAACCAAACACAATTCGCACGCCGCAAGCTTATCACTCGTCGAGCATTGGATCTCTGACGCAACTTCCGGTTTCGAACTGTAAAGGATGTGCTGGGACTGGACAGTTGAGTTTCATGATACCCATGGATACGCTTTCTGCTCTCTTTTTGAGACGCGTCAATGGCTCATATGGAAATATGCTCGGGAGTTCATATTTCGGTATAACCAATAAAAACTCCGAATAAATTTTCCGTCGTTTATAAATCGAATCTGTTTGAAATGAAAAGCAATAAATCTGTTTACATATTTCTAATTCCATTGGTAGTCCGATTGCTCCCTCCGTGCCTCCGCATCTGTATTTTGTGACTCACTGGATGGGAGACTCTTCTTGACTACGAAAGCGTTTCAAACAATTGCCATTGTTTTTTTGATCTTGTTCGTAACTTTACGTGCAGCCAACGCACAGCAAGACGTAGCCGCCTTGGCCGGTGAAGTCACTGATTCTTCCGGAGCGCAAATAGCCGACGCCGCCGTTAAAATTCTGGATACTCGCACGGGCTCGCAGCAGGAAACCAAAACAGAAAACGACGGCTCTTATCGATTTCTGCGCCTTCAGCCGGGCCCTGGCTACACCCTGACGGTTACCAAGGACGGATTTGAAACCGCTAACATCACCAATCTTTATCTTGCCGTCGCCACAACCCGCACGCAAAATGTTCAGCTCGAACTTGGCGCCGTGAATCAAACCGTCGAGGTTACCTCTGAAGGTTCCGTCTCGCTGAACACTACCGACAGCACCATCGGCAATAATTTCGACATGCACGCTGTAGGCTCCCTTCCCATCGAATTTCGTGACGACCCCTCGGCGTTGCTACGCTTGCAGCCCGGCGTGGTCAACGCACAAAGTGAACAAGTCGGCGCCAACAGCGCTAGTGATCCCAGTGGCAGCCGCGACGGATCTGTGGCCGGGGCCCGCGCTGACCAAAACAACATCACCGTGGATGGCATTGACGCGACGGACTTCACCCAAGGTCAGGCTTTCAGGACGCAAGCCGCCGTGCCGGTCGAAGCCGTTCAGGAATTCAGCACACAAGTGGCGGACATCACCCCCGCCTATGGCGGTCGCGGCGGCGCTCAGACCATCATCACCACCAAGAGTGGAACAAACGACTGGCATGGCTCCGCGCATGAATACAATCGCACTGCACTTACTGAAGCCAATACTTTCTTCAATAATGCTGCTGGCGTTCCGCGCACGAATTTAGTCCGCAACCAGTTCGGCGCGGATCTTGGTGGCCCGGTGAAGCATGACAAATTATTTTTCTTCTTCGACTACGAAGGTCGCCGCGACGCGCAACAGATAAACGAACTCCAACTCGTTCCTTTGCCTCATGTAAAAGCCGGCGAATTGGCGTACATCAATGCTACCAGCACGACTACCGGGAATCCTTGCCCGACCACCAGTCGTCTAACTTCTCAAGACGTCAGCACCGACTGCGTAACCATTCTTCCGGCGGCCCAGGTTGCTGCACTCGATCCCTGCTCACAAGCTGGCGGTTGCCCCAACTCCCCAGGATTCACCGCGCCCGGCGTGGCTCCAGCTCTGATGACTTTGTTTCAGTCACGCTACCCAAATCCTAATGACTTTGCCGCTGGAGACGGAATCAACACCGCTGGCTTTCGCTTCAATGCTCCGAACCCGCTCGATGAAAATTCCTACCTTGGCCGTTTCGACTTCAACATAAGTACCAAGCACAAATTATTTGGCCGCGTGAACTTCCGCAATCAGGATTCTATTAATGAGCTCATTCAATTTCCCGGCGATCCCCTCACCGGTCCTAACGTCGTCCGCGATTACGCCTGGGTCATCGGCGAAACCTGGGCCATCAGCCCCAGAACTATCAATCAACTCATCCTCGGGGAAACCAGATCTAATCTTGATCAACCGATTCTCTTCAATCCCTCCGGCAACATGTATGAGCTTAGTTTTTTTGGCGCTGCGCTGGCCAACCCCTTTGCGCGCCAGACCCAGATCGGCCACATCAGTCCCGTACCAACTTTTCGCGACGATGTCACTTTGCTTCGCGGCCGTCACACTATCCAATTCGGCGTTGATATCAATCCCACTAAAGTTCGCAGTACCTTAACCAACAATTTTAACTTCATTCAGGAAGGCCTTGGCGGCAGCATCGCCAGCCTCCCCGCCAATCTGCGTCCCGCCAATATTCTTCAGGATCCTGGCGGCATCGCCGCAGCAAACTGGGACAACTTTTTCGTGGGCGCTCTCGGAATCATCAACAATGACCAGAGCGCCATCACATATAACCGCGACGGCACCGTGGTGCCCCAGGGTGCGGAAACGCACCGCCGCGACTACCGCTCCAATCTTTACGCTGGTTATATGCAGGACAACTGGAAAATGCGCAGCGACTTAACCGTCACCGCCGGCGTGCGCTACCAGTTCGCGCAGGTCCCTTACGAGGTGAACGGTCTTCAAGCCAGCTTCTTCAACACCACGCTCAGTCAGGTTTTGCAAACTCGCTTCGAGAACGGACTCAACGGAATTTCCGGCCCCACTGCCACACCCGAGCTCACCTACACTCCCAGCGGAAACGGAAACCCGGGTACTCCCGATCTGTACGATCCCGACAAGCTCAACTTTTCCCCGCGCCTCGCGCTAGCCTGGAATCCATCTTTCCGCAACGGCCTATTCCGCTCTATCTTCGGCGATCGTAAAACCGTCATCCGCGCGCAAGCCTCGCTGATCTTCGACGAGACAGTCATCAACTCCATCACCAATCTCGAAGATCAAAGCAACTACGTATTCGGCAACACTGTGGCCACCAATTTCGGCGGTGGCGGAGCTAACGCTTCTTTGCAATCCGACCCACGTTTTAATTCCCCGAACTCCGTGCCCTTTCCCGTGGTTGTGCCGCCCTTTAGCAGCACGGTCACTCCTAACGCCATCTTCAATTACGGGGTAGACAATCATCTACACACCCCCTACTCCGAAACGTTTTCCCTCGGCGTGCAGCGAGAATTGCCCGGCGGCTTACAAGTCGAAGTCGATTTCTTCGGCCGTTATGGCCGCAGACTTTTCGCTTTGGCCGACGCCGCACAGTTAGTCGACTTCACCGATCCAGCGTCCAAACACACCTTCGCCGGTGATACCACCACGTTGGAAAATTTGGCGCGCCAGGGTGTGAATCCCGCCAACGTCGCACCGCTGCCCTTCTTCGAAAATCAGCTCCAGGCCGGAACAGGTTTGACCTGCCCGCAAATCAATCAACAACTATTTGGCACTCCCTACACCACTTGCACGCAGGCTGTATACGCCCTGAATCAGACCGCTCTGCAGCAAGGCAACATCGGCGGAGTGGCCCTGGGCATCTTCGGCCTGGTGCCTCCCAATGTGGTTATTCCCTCGCAATTTTTTGTCAACGCTTTGGGGACTAACAAAGGCTACTCCTCTTACAACGCCATGTTCCTCACGGTGCGCAAGCGTCTGTCGCACAACCTGCAGGTGGATTTCAACTACACCTTCTCTCACTCCATCGACAACAGCTCGGTTATCGGCAACAACAACGGCAATTTCGTTGCCGGCGCCACGCAGGTGCTCTGCAACGCTTACGATCTGAACGCCTGCAAAGGCAATTCCGAGTTCGATGCCACGCATCAGATCACCAGCGACTTTGTCTACGACCTGCCCATCGGTCGCAACCAGTTCATCGGCCGCAATGCTCCTCGCTGGCTCAACGAAATCATTGGCGGTTGGCAAACTTCCGGAATAGTCACTTGGCGCACCGGACTGGCCCTCGACGCGGTTGGGGGCGGCAGTTCCTTTAGCCTGGCTGCCGATCAAGGCGTTAATTTTACCGGCTCGCCTTCCGCGGTAAGAAGCAACATCCACACTGACGCCAATGGTCAGATCCAGTTCTTCGCCGATCCCACAGCGGCTATAGCCGCCTTTTCACCGATCTCGGGACTCACCGTAGGTAGCCGCGATACTTTGCGTGGCCCACACTTTTCTAATTTCGATTTGGGCGTCGCCAAAAACTTTCCGCTCTTCCGCGAAAAGTACAAACTTCAGTTTCGCGCCGACGCCTTCAACGCCTTCAATCATCCTAACTTTGGTTTGCCCAACACCGGCGTAACCACCTCAACCTTCGGCGTGATCACCACCTTGGCCGGTCAGGAGCCAGCCCGTGTCATGCAATTCTCCCTGCGCTTCGACTTCTAAATCGCAGTGCCAGGCAAAAAAATGATACCCCCGACTATCCGGATGCCACCTTCACTGAACTTTTCCGAGGTGCCTAGGTCGCAGTTGAGTTATGAACCTGGGTCTTAAATTTTCAGTGTCCTTCAAATTTGATCTGAGTCCCCACATTCAGTGAACAGTGAAATCTCCGAATCTGTAATCTCGAATTCCAAATCAATACGTCCAGTTTCGAATCTCGAACCTCGAATTTCGAACCTCTAATCACTTTGGCGCCGCAATCGTCCAATCCGTGAACGGCACCGCCCGCCCCCCTCGGACCACGCTGGGAATCACATGATCAAATCCCTTATGATCTTTCGCCGAGTATTCCAGCTTCAGCTGCGGCCCCAGCCCCAGATCCATCTCATGGATTGACTCAATGCCGTGTATCAACCCTTCACGCGTCAACTGTTTCCCCGCTCGATTCAAGCCTTCCACCATCACCATCGCATCCACAAATCCTTCCAGGCTCACAAAACTCGGCTGCTCCGACGGCGCATATTGCCGCATCGCCCGCCGGTACAGCGCCACCGCCTTCAAGTCCGTCAAATAATACGGAGGAACCACTTGCGTAATCACCAGTCCGTCCGCATCTTCCCCAGCCACTCGAATCAACTCGTCCGTCCCCACAAATGACACCGTCAAAAACAGCGGCTTCCATCCCGCCGCATGCGCCTGTTTCAAAATCGGCGCTACCGTATTCGGTGGCCCCACGACCACGACCGCTTGCGGATTCGCCGCGCGCACGGTATCAATCGCGCCGCGCACGTTTCCTGTCTGCCGCTCGTACGACGCAATCGCCGCAGGCTCGCCTCCATGCGCCTTCAACCCTTCTTTCACGCCTTCCAGCACCGTAGTCCCAAACGCATCGTCCGGATAAATCACTCCCACTTTGTGGTAACCCAGTGTGTTCCATACTCCGTCCATCTGTTCCCGCGTCTCATCGAAGTAAGACGCCCGCACATTCACAACCCAATGGCGCAAAGGGGTATACAGCGTCTGGGCCCCGGTGAACAATCCGATCAATGGAATCTTGTTGCTCTCCGCCATGGGCACATACTTCACCGCGGTCGGCGTCCCCACGAAAAATCCCATCGCAAAAACCTTGTCGTTCTGCAATTTGTCAAAACACGCCTGCGTCTTCGCCGGATCGTAGCTGTCGTCATAGGCAATCAAGCGCAGCTTGCGCCCATTCACCCCACCCTGCGAATTAATCAACGAAAAATACGCTTTCGCTCCCGCTACCGTCTGCGCACCCAGCGTCTGCGATGGCCCCTCCAGCGCCGAGCAAGACCCGATCATAATCTCGCTATCCGTCACTCCCGGCGGCCCGCTCGCTCCAGTCGCAGGAGCCCCCGCGCGAAGCAAACCGCCACCCGCCAACGCTGCTCCCACAACACCAACTCCCAGCACGCTCAATCCCCACCCCGAAACCTGCCGCCCGCCCCTCATTTATGCCCTTCACTAGCCAACTGGAATTTAATTCCACGCCTTCGAAGACCTCAATTTTAAATCTTCTCGCGGACTAGTCACCCCGAAATGTCGCCCAAATTACGCAAGTTGCTCAACAAGTCATACGCGCACACCAGTCTCCGCATGTATGTTTTTTAAATAACCTTTGAATTTGGAATCCACGGTCTCTAAAGTCGAGTTTCCAGTTTCGAGTTCAGATTTCGAACCTCGAATATCGAACCTCGAGCACTCGTGTTAAAATCTTTTTACTACTCGTGGGCGAGTAGCTCAGCTGGGAGAGCGCATCGTTCGCAACGATGAGGTCGCCGGTTCGACCCCGGTCTCGTCCACCAAAACTCCGATCCGAAGTTCAACTGCGGTTTGTCCTGCTCGCTTATTCTCGCCTGTCGCTTAAGGAACGAGCTTCCTTCACCCGCTTGCGTTCCAGGCGTTCCTTTTTTTCCGAAGCCTGCAGATATTTGCCGTAGAGAGCTAAGACTCCGCCAAAGAAGAAAACCGGAAGCCACGGCAGCAGCGTTGTCATAGTGCATCTCTCCCTTCGAATATGATACCGCAGTAAAGCAGTCCGCCAGCACCGAGCAACGCGATTGTAAATCCCCAGGCACTCAATGTTCCTCGTATCCCGTTCTCGAGTGAATAGAAAACCAGAATCAAAACCGCCATCTCTCGCAGTGCGTCCCCAACTAGCTGTGAGCGATCTCTGTGTTCGGCCACTAACACGAGTTTAGTCGATGATTACTTGTATGTAATATACTTATTTATTTATACCGCCTCCCAGAATAAAGGCGCTTCACCTGGCCTCCTTCTCCTACCTTGATCCAATAATCCCATCTCCGAGTTTTTGACTTTCCATTTCACGTCGTCGTATAACAGCACTTCGCATTTTGAAAGGGGACTGCCATGAACGACGACACCAAAGACCTGTTTTCCCGCCGTAAATTTCTAGAGTCCGGCTCCGCCGCAATCGCCGCAGCAGGCATGCTGGCCGCCGATGCCGCCGCCCAAGGAGAACAACAACCCTACCCCTCCAACGACGAGCACAAACCTTACCCCACCAAGGATGACCGCAGCGCCAGCGCTCCCGGCCCAGGCAATCCCGAACTCGACGCCCAGAATCCCGACTCCTTCCTTCCCCCGCGCACCGACGCAGGCGGCGTTCAAGCCTTCAAATACCCTTTCGGCATCGCCCACAAACGCATGCAGGAAGGCGGCTGGTCCCGCGAAGTCACCATCCGCGAGCTGCCCATCTCAAAATCCATCGCCGGAGTCGACATGCGCCTGACCACAGGTGGCGTTCGCGAGCTCCACTGGCACACCGCCGCCGAGTGGGCCATCATGCTCTACGGCACCGCCCGCATCACCGGCCTCGACTCCGAAGGCAAAAGTTTCGTCGACGACGTCGGCGAAGGCGACCTCTGGTATTTCCCCACCGGCATTCCGCACTCCATCCAGGGCCTCAAGCCCGACGGCGCCGAATTCCTCCTGGTCTTCGATGACGGCAACTTCTCCGAATACGAAACCGTCCTGCTCACCGACTGGATGGCCCACACCCCCAAGGATGTCCTCGCGCAAAATTTCGGCATCCCCGAACAATCCCTGAAAAAACTGGTGAGCAAAGAAAAATTTATCTTCCAGGCCGCCGTTCCCGGCCCGCTCGACGCCGACCGCAAAGCCACCGCAGGCACCCTCGGCCTCTCGCCCATCGACTTCGGTTTCCGCGCCTCAAAAATGGCCCCCACCAAGCGCACCAAAGGCGGCGAAGTCCGCATCGTCGACTCCACCAAATTTAAAATTTCCACCACGGTGGCTGCCGCCATCGTCACCGTACACCCCGGCGGCATTCGCGAACTGCACTGGCACCAGAACGCCGACGAATGGCAATACTTTATGGCTGGCAAAGGCCGCATGACCGTCTTCGCCACCGGCGGCCGCGCCCGCACCATGGACTTTCAGGCCGGCGACGTCGGCTACATCCAGAAAACTCTGCCCCACTACATTCAAAACACCGGCACCACCGACCTAAAATTCCTCGAAATGTTCAAGAGCAACATCTACCAGGACCTCTCTCTCTCCCAATGGCTAACCCACACCCCACCCGACCTGGTCATCGCCCACCTAGGCATAGACCGCGCCACCTACGACGCCCTCCCCAAAGACGAAACCGTAGTCATGCCCCTATAGGTGGCTCCAAGTAACTGACTCCCCAACGCGTACAAAGCCCATACTCACCACCAATCTGCGCGCTAACAAAATTCAAATCGTCAGCCAGCTTGCAAGTTACGGGGCGGCCTTTGGGTGGCCCATCCTTTGCGGTTTTTGCAAAGGGTGGGGCTCCTCTCTGACTCTCGACGGACGCCTCGATCAATCGACCAATTCACCCGCGTTCGCAGCGATGAGGTCGTGGTACGACCATGGTCTAGGTCACAATATGTTACTTTTTGAAGAGCGTATGAAATTAGCGCTTTAGGATGGATGCTCTGGTTTACCTGCGGCTTACGCCTCGTGCGAGTTCAGGATAAGATTTTTCAAAGCTGCCCCGCATTTTTAGCGGCGAATCGAATCATCAACCAGAATGCGACGATTATCGAAAGAAGTGCCAGCAGTCCGAGCAGAGATGACAGTATGTATGAATGTTTTATACTTTTAACACGCTGAGCAGCATCCTCTTCGCTTTTCTTGCTTAACTCCTCAATAGTTTTGACACCGGCGGAAATTAGGTCGCTTAACTTCGTTGAGCCGGTTTCCATTCCTCTGAATAAAGAACCGATCCTGCCCACTAATTGAGAGGCAATTTTCTCGTGCACCGAGTTTACGAATGTAGAACTAGCGGCAATCGAACGATCTAGCATGTTCTGCGCGTCAGTCACTCGCCGGGCGCGTGTCCGACAGATTAATCACTTGAGGGTGCCGCATCCTTTGGGATTTTCAAAGGGTGCGCTCTTCGCTTTGAATCCGGCACGCAGTGAGTATAAATTTACTTCGCCGCCCAGCAGTTCCCGCTAACTCGTGCTGCAGCTCGAATGTCAAAGATTGACATCTGCCGATCTCCTGAATTATTCTGGATGAACTGATAGGCAGCGAGGTGAATTATGGATCAAATGAACATCTCGATCACCGATGAGCTCGCCGGTTACGTCCGCAAAAAGGTCAAGACCGGCCGCTACAATAATGCCAGCGAAGTCGTCCGCGAGGCTTTGCGCCGCATGGAAGACGCCGACCAGCGCGCCTTGCGGCTCGCCAAACCCACCGCAGACGACATTCTCGCTGACCTCACCGAAGTACAACTTGAGGGGATTCGCCGCCGCGTTCGCGAAGGGCTGGACGACATCAAAGCAGGCAGATTCACCGAATACGAGGGCCGCGAAGGACTAAAGAAGCTGGCTGAAGAAGTAAAAGTAGCCGGCCGTAAGCGGATGGCCGCCAAATCCTCTGTGAAGTGAAGTAATGCCTTACCGCATTTCGCGTGGCGCGCGCCAGGATCTCGAGGAAATTTTCGAATATTGGGCCACCCATGCAAGCTCGCACGGCGCAGACCGTGTACTCGATAGCATCACCGACCGTTTCTGGTTGCTCGGCGAATATCCGCGCTGCGGCAAGCGTGTCCCAAATTCTACTGGCGGCCTATTTTGTTTCCCAGCCGGAAATTACCTCATCTACTACCGCTGGAGTAGCCGTGGCACAGACATCGTCCACATTTTTCACGGTTCCCGCGACCAGAGCCGCGCTCTTAAACCGACCCGGAAAAGCCCCCGATAAACTGGTGTCCCGACAAATTAATCACGTAGAGGGGGTGCCGCGTCCTTTTGCGCTTCTAAGGTGCGTTCTTTGCTTTATGTCCTGCTGGTTGTCGATGCCCTGAAAATAAAAATGGCCAGCGAGCCATCCCCTCGCTGACCTTCAAAATCGAAGCGTCCCACGAACAAAACGCCTGATTAGGACCGATCATCACTTGAAGCTCGTCCGCTGGAATCGGATGCGGCAAGCCTTTGGGATTCAATTCACCCGCTACACGCATACTCCGCTTTTAGCATTTTAGCCCGCTACCTGCAAGAGCCCCAACGCGAGCCTAGTTGTACGCAGCGCGCGCTTTGCGTTCAGCTTCACTTCCGGACGCCAACTTCATCGCCGCGGGAATAAGTTCCTGACCGAGGCTCATTTTATCCAGCAGCTACATAGCTAACAGCCGAAGGCCGAGTATCCTCATCGTTTCACACAGAAATTGCCAGCACCGCGGCCGCGCAGCCCTTCGCTCACGCTGAAATGAAACATACAATTCCCTCCAGCTTTACTGTGCCGAGTAATATCCGTCCCTGGCCTGCACCACTAAATCTTTCTGCTTTATCGTCACATGCAGCTTGTGATATCCCGGTCCAGTATTTTTGTCCGGCGTATACCCCAGACTGTACTGATTACGCAGTTCTTCTTCAATCTGAGCGTAAATCTTCTCGACCGTTTCCTTCTTTGAAACCTCAAACAATCTTCCGCCAGTCTCCTTCGAGATCTGTTCCAGTATTTTCTTTCCGTCCGGCCGCGCTTCCTGCGGAGGTCTTCCTCCTCCACGCCGGCCCGTTCCAAATGGCCCCATCGACATCGAGGGGCGGTTGCCATATCCCTCATCATCCTTGAACAAAATCGAATACACCACCGTATCCGACCGCTGCGCCGTTTCAATCGCGGTGGTGATGCCCTCTTTACTTCCATGATCTACGCCGTCCGAAAGGATGATTAGCGCTTTGCGCCCCTGCTGTTTGCTCATCAAATCGTCGCCGGCCAGATACACCGCATCGTAGAGCAGCGTTCCACCGCCGTGTCCCGAGCCTCTTCCGCCACCGCCGCCTCCGTGCCTGCCGCCACCCATTCCTCCGCCGCCGATCCCGCCGCCTTGGCCTCCGCCCCCGCCTTGGCTTCCGCCTCCACTTTGTCCACCGCCGCCGGAATTGGCATCCATCTGCGGCGTCTGCAGTGACTGCAGCGCCGCTTGCAACTTCGGCCGCGACCCGGTGAAGTCCTCCAGTAGCTCCACTTCCCTGTCAAAGTGAATCACGAATGCCAGATCCTTATTTTCGCGCAGCAAGTGGTCCAGAAAGCTGTAGCTCGCGCTGCGTTCTTCCTCCAACACACGCCTCTGGCTCAGACTCGTATCCACCAGCAATCCGAGCCGCAGCGGCAAATCATTCTCGCGCGCGAAGTAGTTGATCGTTTGCGGCCGGCCATCTTCATCAACTGCAAAATCCTCCTTCGCCAGGTTCGAAATAATTTTCCCATGCTTGTCACGCACCGTGACCGGCACGCTCACAGTCTTTACATCCACCGAAATCTTGGGCGTGCCACCTTGTTCGGATTTAGTCTGCGGTTGCGCCTCCTGAGCGTGCGCGCCCTCCTTCGAAACCTGCGGATTAGCCTGCTGGGCTCGAGCCACCGCTTGCTGTTGCGTTTGTGTTGCAACCACAACCAGCCCCGTCAAAATCGCAGCGCCAAAACATAGGACATTCCTCAATCGAACTCGCATCCCCGATAAACCGTATCCCAAAACAATTTTCATTTCGCTCCCCACTCGTTCGGCGTTTAACGCTTACGCCTGAGGCCACTGCAGAACATAGATGCAATTGCAGCTCTGGCGGACGCCTACCTAACGAACTACACCAATGAAGTTCAGGAACAGACACACACCCATACCACTGGATGTTCCCCTGGGCATTTAAACTAGTTCCCGGATTCAATTAATTCACAGGTTTCCAACGCTAATTGCGATGGCTAAGGAGTTGTTTTGGCTTTGGCTATTTGCTTCGCGCTTTACAGGTGGCCCGCCGGTCGCGCCGAGTGCCGATTACTATCGCAACCGAGGGGAAAAGTCCGTCAGACTCATAAACGTAACGTCCACTTTTTCAACTAATTTCCCGTTCTCTTCTGACTTCGCTCTAACGCTCTTCCACTCCGGATCGTCCTGAAAAGACTTCCAATTCGCTTCCGCAGCCGCCCGGCTGGGATGCTGCAAAATATAAATGAGCGTATTGCTTTTCTGCGGCTCGTCCGCAGGGGTCCAGTAAGCCACACTCTTCATCCCATGCCGCTCAAAGATTTTCACGGTGTGGTCGCGAAAACGTGCCTGCAACTCATCCAATTTCCCCGGGGCAGCATGATATATGCGCAATTCGTACACCGTACCCGGGTCCGCTTCACTGCCCTCGCGAGCTTCACGCGCCGCCACCAACGACGAAGGCAGGAACGCGGCCGCAGAAACAGTTTGCAACAATGTTCTTCTGTTCACGGCCGCATTCTACCAGACAAAATCAAACCGCGCTTCGTCAACTCCGGTCAGTGGCTTTCACCCGAACAACACTTGTCGCCACTGCTTTTAGACGGTGTAGATACTTTCTCGGCATTAAACTGGCGCGCTTCGTATTTGTCGTGGTGTCTCAGCCACGCCATTGGCTGTGGCAATCCATCTTCGTCACGCCCCTTAGGCGCCATATCCAGGAAGTTATACGCTCCAACTAAAATGTCCAGACCGCGACCGTATGTGGAATACGTGTGAAATATTTCTCCGGTCGAGTCTTTGTAAAAAGCACTCGCGCCCGGCCCCTCTTCGCTGGGAAACTTCTGCATCACGTAGTTGTAATTCACTTCACCTTTAGACTGCTCGTCCTTGCTGAACGACACGTGATAGTCATAATTAAAATCATTCCCATAGGACGAGACCCACTTAAAGTCCCATCCCATCCGCTTTTGGAAGGCCTCAATTTGCGCGAGCGGCGCCCGCGAAACTACCACCAGCGTCACGTCCCGCGCATTCAGATGCGCCACACTTCCGTCAAAATGGTCCGCCAGGAAAGAACATCCGTGACAACCTTCCGCCCAATCCGGTCCCAGCATGAAGTGATACACGATCAATTGGCTGCGCCCATCAAACAACTCTGCCAATGTTTCTTTCCCGTCCCGGCCCTCGAACAAATATTCCTTCTCCACTCTCTCCCATGGCAATTCGCGCCGCTGCCGGCTGAGTTCGTCACGCAGCCGGGTGAACTCTTTCTCCTTCGTCAAGAGTTCTTTGCGTGCCGCAAGCCATTGCGCCGGCGACGTCACTTTCGGATTTTCTATCTTGCTTGTAATTGGAGTTGCCATTGTCTCTTCTCCTTTTCTGTTCGTCTTTATGACCATCATTTCTCGTGCTATTTCCCGGCCGAAAACCTCTCACCACCAGCGCCGTCAATCCTCCCGACGAAGTAACTCCCGCAGCCATCGCCGCCACGCTCATCAGGCACACTGGACACATTGCTGCTCTCCGCAAACCCGTTCTTAACGTTTGAACGAGGCTGCCTGCTTCCCTTCAGCGCGTTGCCGTACCTTTTCGTGAATAAATTTCCAGCCCTTCCCCATTCCTTCGCGATGATCGTCAGGAATCAGCCCTAGCGCGATGTGGTGAAATCTAATCAGCGTCCCACCATCCACTTTGCTCAGCCGGTATTGCAGATTCGAAACTGCCGCATACGACATAAACAGCGGCCCGGTAATTTCCAGCAGCGTCGGTCGCTTGATCGCTTGCACAGTCCCCCAGAAGTGCCCGTTGTCATCGCCCAAATCGCGGTACCATCGCCCGCCGGGCCGCGCCTCGATCTTCATCGGCATCGGCGTTCCGTCCGGCAAGCTATTGCCTTCGCCCATTTGTTCGAGAAGCGCCGCAAACGTATCTTCCAATCCAGCCTTGACATGAATCTCCTCAGTGATATGCGCCGTCAAGTCTTCCACCGAGATTTCTTTCTTTGGAGCCGCTGAACTCATACATCCTCCTCAACAAGATTGTCACTTCTTAACTAACGTTTCACACCCCTGCCTGTTTCACACTGCGTTCTTTTTCTCTGCCCTGGCTTTTACCTGCAACAACTGATGCTTCCACAACCGTTCAAACCTACTCGTCCACTCATGCAGCGGCCGAATAGCCTCCGCATTTGCGCGATACAACATGTGCTTGCCGTCCCGTCGTACCTCCACTAGCTTCACCTCCAACAGCACTCGCAAATGCTTCGAGACCGATGGCTGCTCAAATCCCAGCCTCATCACGATTTCCCCGACCGACCGCTCCCCTTTCGCCAGAAATTCCAATATCTCCCGGCGCCGCGGCTCCGCCACCGCATTAAACGCATCCGACGTGGTCGCCGCTCGTGCCATAACGCAACAATATATTCCCATATAGGAATATGTCAACACTTTTTTCGACCCACCTCACCACATCATTTGACTCCCCTCGTCCCCTCTCCTTTACCATCGCCGCCGATTTGTAGAGCACTGATTGCGGTGCTCTTTGCCTTTGCAGTACTCTTCGACTCTGAAGTTGGGTGGCCCATCCTTGCGCTTTTCGCAAGGGTGGGGCTTTTCTGAGCTATCCATTTCCTTGATCAAATTTTGACCGCGCCAAGCTCGACTCGTCGGGCTTTAGCCCAGAAGCGATGAAATCCTAAACCTGCAGCGCTTTGTGCCAATAACACGCATGCCCTCCATCAATCGCGACCGCCTACATTCCTTGATGCAGTCCGAACAAGCGAAATTCGCCGCCAATCGCCCCAAATCCAAAGCCCTCTTCGACCGCGCCAGCAAGTCTCTTCTATTTGGCGTGCCCATGAACTGGATGGCCAAATGGGCTGGCGCATTCCCTCCCTTCGTCAGCGAAGCTCACGGCGCCGAAGTAATCGATGTCGACGGCCATCGCTACATTGATTTCTGCCTCGGCGACACTGCCGCCATGACCGGCCATTCCCCGCCGGCCACTGTTTCCGCCGCGCAAGCGCAACTCGATCGTGGACTAGCAGTGATGCTGCCCACCGAGGACGCCGTCTGGGTTGGCGAGGAATTGCAGCGCCGCTTTCGTCTGGCTTACTGGCAATTCGCATTGACCGCCACGGACGCGAATCGTTTCTCGATTCGTCTGGCCCGCTATATTACCGGCCGACACAAAATTCTGGTCTTCAACTGGTGCTACCACGGAACTGTCGACGAAGCCTTCATCACTCTGCAAGATGGCGTCTCGCGCGCGCGGCCAGGCAATATCGGCCCTCCGGTCGATCCTTCGATCACTACCAAAGTTGTGGAGTTCAACGACGTTGCTGCGCTGGAGAAAGCCTTACAACCCGCCGATGTCGCCTGCGTACTCGCCGAACCCGCCCTCACCAATGTGGGCATCGTGCACCCCGCGCCTGACTATCATCGCCAATTGCGTGAGCTCACCCGCCGATACAAAACGCTGTTGATCATCGACGAAACTCACACCATTTGCGCCGGCCCGGGCGGTTTCACGCGCGCAGAAAATCTCGACCCCGATTTTCTCGTTTTTGGTAAAGCCATTGGCGCTGGCATTCCGGGAGCAGCGTATGGCTTCACGCAGGAAGTCGCCGAGGCCATCTCTGACAGAATCAATCTCGAAGAATGCGATGTTGGCGGCATCGGTGGCACCCTGGCTGGCAATGCGCTTTCACTCGCCGCCATGCGCGCAACGCTTGACAAAGTTTTGACCGAGGAAGCCTTTGCTCGAATGATCCCGCTAGCCGAAAGATGGACGGTAGGCGTACAGCAAGCCATAACTAAATTTGCAATGCCCTGGCACGTGACCCGCCTGGGCTGCCGCGCCGAATATCTTTTTTCGCCTGCTCCTCCGCGCAACGGCACCGAGGCTCACGATGCCATGGACTTCGAACTGGAGCGTTTCATGCATTTATTCGCGATGAACCGCGGCGTCCTGCTAACCCCATTCCACAACATGGCCCTGATGTCTCCCGCGACCACCACCGCCCACGTCGACCGCCACACCGAAGTTTTCTTGCAAGCCCTACAAGCCCTGACGAATTAGCGATTGGCGGACAGTCTCTCAGAAAATAGTCAAGACTCGACCATCGAACCTTTCCGGCTGATTTGAATCGGAGTTTAATTTGGCCGAGAGGATCGTCGCTGGAAATTTACGGAGCATTCAGTTGCCGAGTGAAGACGCCTCATCACGCGCCTCCACTCGCAATCACGCCTGCTTGTCTACAAATACTCGACCTCTAATCGTGATCGGGATGCTGGTGGCGCCATTTCCAGTAGTTCCTCTGATCCCGGGCTCGCTGGTCGTTGTACGCGCGGTAAGTTCGGTGGTTCTCTACTAAGTAGCCTCTGTACGCTCGATCCTCCCGGTCGTCCCAATTATGATAATCGTGATGGTCACGATCATAGATTCGCACCTGAACTCCTTCTTGAGGTCGCGGCGCTGCCATGACCGCCGTAGGCGCGAAGATCGCTCCCGCTAACAGCAATGAACCGATAAACCGATGTGCACTAAACACGATAATTTCCTCCAACCGCAAATGAATTGAAAACCAGCCACCCCTCGACTATGGTCCGCGCCACCCGGCTTAGATGCCCCATTCAGCACATGTGCCCAATCGCGCAAACACTGTGGATCGATATTCCGCAGGTGAACACCAGAAACCCCAGGAGAGTTGCTACTAGCAAAATTGAAGAGAGTCAGTCTGCCCGCGAGCAAAGTTGCGTGCTATTGCTGTTGTTGTTGTTGTTGTTGTTGTTGCGCACGCATCAACTGCGTCTGGTGATCCTCTTCCAGGAATTGCGACCATTCTTCATCCGCCGCAAACTCTTCGTCCGGCGGCAGCACCGCTTGCGACGGCGTCACTCGCACGCGCACCTGCAGTTCCGTCTCGGCTTTGCCCTTCATGGTTCCCATGGTCGGTGGCACGTCCGCATAATCTCTGCCCACCGCTGTGCGAATGTGCCGCTCTGCCGCGATCAAATTATTTGTAGGATCAAAGCCCACCCCCCCCAGCCCCGGCAGCGCTGCTTCCACCCACGCGTGCGTAGCCCCGTCCGCGGAACGATCCAGATTATCTTTGCCATGGTAGAGGTATCCACTCACATAGCGGCACGGAATTTCGGCTCTACGCACCAGCGTAATCATGATGTGCGCGAAGTCCTGACAAACTCCCTGCCGTGATCGCAGCGCGTGCTCAATCGGAGAATTTACCGCTGTGCTTTTCTTCACGTACGTGAAGCTGCGATACACTCCGGATGCCACGTCCATAAGAAATGCCAGCGGGCTGCGGTCTTCTCGTTCCGCCACGCCAATCTCTGTAGCCAACTCTTCCAGTTCCGGCGAGGGCCGCGCGAAATGGCTAGGCATCAGCCCGTCCCAATAATCTTTTTTCTCAATCATCTCTTGCAGGTCATCCCACGCCTTGTAATCCATTGTTTCCGGCAAGGGTTGCTGTTCATCAATATTCACTAACGAATCGGAAATAATCGTCAATTGCCGGTGTCGCTGCGGTAAATCGAAATGATGTACAAGATTTCCGCGCGAATCCGTGTGCGCAAAAATTCGCGCGCGCGGGTTCACTGACAGCTGAAAAATAAAACACCGCTGGTTGCCCTCGCTGCGGGGATGCATGCGCACTTCCATCATGCTCTGCCACACCGAGTGGCTGTAGCGGTAGCGCGTAAAATGTCGGATAGCGTAGAACATTACGATTCGAACGCAACCTCAATCGGATATTCGATATAAACTTCATGCACCGCGGCGTGCAGGTCCCGGCACTGCTCGATAATCGCCGCCAGATACATGTGTAAATCCCCGCGAATCACTTCCCCGATCTGCACGTAAGTCACCGCCGATCGCAACCGCCCGATCAGGCGCTCGATCTTCCCGGTCCTGCGGCTAAGCGAACGGTTGCTGATCGAAGTCAGCGCGTGATGCATCCTGTCCAGCGAATAGCGAACCGAGTACGGAAACTCCGGTTGCAGCAAAATAAAATCCGCGATGCGTTCGGGCTTCAACTCCGCGGTACAAACCTTGCAATACGCCTCAAACGCCGCGCAGCTGCTCAACAATCCCACCCAGTCCAGATCGTCGGCATTCTTATCCAAAGAAAAATACGCATCCAACAGAATGGAAAGGTTACAAGCTCTTTCGATATATTTCCCCAGTTGAATAAAGTGCCAGCCTTCGCCGTGATTGATGGTCGTATCGGTGATGCCGTAAAAACGGTAAGCCCCTTCGCGCACAACATTCACAATGCGCATGGCTCCCGCGTCATCATCGGCGTGCAAATTTGCTCCGGTCACTTCATGAAATAGCTTATTGAGGTGCTCCCACATCTCCGAGCTAATTTCCTCGCGCACCTGCCTGGCATTTTCGCGCGCTCCAGCAATACATTTCATAATGGAAAACACGCCTTCCGGATCAGCTACCAGCAGAAATAACGCACGCTGTGGATCCAGATCTGTGGAGGTCGTTCCGCGCGCTAGCGAGGACACCGCGCGAAACCATCGCTCGTCCGTAGAAAATTTTGCAGGATTTAGAATGAGTCCGTAAGTTGCTTCCACTACCCGCGACCCGTTATCCGCTCTCTCAAAGTAACGGCTCATCCAGTAAAGGCTGTCCGCTACCCGCGAAAGCATGGCGCTCCGTACTCATCTGCGGGTTTTCTCAATTTTGTAATACCCACGTGTCTTTCGATCCCCCGCCCTGCGAGGAGTTCACCACCAACGAACCCTTCCGCAGCGCCACGCGCGTCAATCCCCCGGGAACGATGGTTATGTTCTCCCCATAAACCACATACGGCCGCAGATCCACGTGACGCGGCTCAATGGTTCCGTCCACAAAACACGGCGCGGTTGATAAATTAATCGTCGGTTGCGCGATATAATTGCGCGGCTCCGCCATGATCCTGTCGCGGAATTCCGAGCGCTGCTCCGAAGTGCTGTGTGGCCCGATCAGCATCCCGTAACCGCCCGACTCGCCGACCGCCTTCACCACGTATTGATCTAGCTTCTGGCAAACGTGATCGCGTTGCGCCACATCCGACATCAACAGGGTCTCTACGTTTTCCAGAATGGGGTCTTCATTCAAGTAATACTTGATAATCTTCGGCACATACGCGTAGATCGCTTTATCGTCCGCCACGCCCGTCCCTAGCGCATTCGCGAACGCCACGTTTCCCGCGCGATACGCATTGAACAATCCCACCGCGCCCAACGCCGAATGCCCCTCAAAAACCAGCGGATCCAGATAATCGTCATCAATGCGCCGGTAAATCACATCCACGCGTTGCAATCCAAATGTGGTGCGCATGTAAACGATGTTGTCGTGGACCAGCAGGTCCCGCCCTTCCACCAACTCGATGCCCATCTGCCGCGCCAGATATGTATGCTCAAAATAAGCAGAATTGTAAGAACCCGGCGTCAGCAACACCACCGTGGGCTCGGTGCGCCCTTCCGGCACAAGCGATTTCAACGCCGACAACAACACCTGGCTGTATTGCTCAATCGGCCGCACCCGGCATTTCCGAAACAGTGTCGGAAAAATATGCTTCATCACCCTGCGACTGGTGAGCATATACGACACGCCGCTCGGCACCCGCAGATTGTCTTCCAGTACGACGAAATTTCCCTCCGGCGTGCGAATTAAATCCGTGCCCACCACCGTCACATACACATCGCGCGGCACTTTTATCCCGCGCATCTCCCGTCGGTAATGTTTGCAGGTATAAACGATCTTCGCGGGAACGACGCCTTCCTCGATGATTCGCGCTTCGTGATACACGTCTTTAAGAAAAAGGTTCAGCGCCGTAATTCGTTGCGTCAATCCGCGCTCAATTGTTTCCCACTCTGCCGCGGTGATAATCCTTGGCAGCAAATCATGCGGGAAAATCCGCTCCGTCCCCTTCTCGCTTCCGTAAACGGTGAACGTAATACCTTGGTTAAAAAAGGACTGGTCGGCTTCCTGCTTGCTGCGCCGCAATTCGTCAGGACCAAGGTTCAGTAGTTGGGTATACAGCGGCCGGTATTGTTTGCGCGGAAGGTCCGTCGAACGAAACATCTCGTCGTACGAGCCATTAAATTCGTAGCGTCGAAAGGCTTCGCTGGCGCTATGGTCCGGCGCATCCGTATCGATAATCATGGTAGTGCGGTGCGGTACTTTACGTCCCGCGCAAGGATAGCGCATCGCGAGGTCGTTGCTTATCGGGAAAACCAATTAGAAACATCGAAAAAACGGCAGAATAAGAGCCAAACCACTAGGACTACTTCCCCGACTGCGCCGTCTGCGCCACTGTCCCGGCGCTGTCCCCGTCAATTGCAGGGAACTCAATATCAGGTAATTGTTCCACCGCCCGCCGTAACGACTGCTCCCAGCTCGAATGGATCAGGTTCAGGTCCCGGTCCCCCGCGCATACCCGCCTGTAGCGCGTCACTTCCAGGCTATCCTTCTTATAAAGCAGCAGGTCGAATGGCGGCCCCACCGTCACATTCGAGCGCATGGTGGCGTCCAGAGACAGCAAGGCATACTTGGCTGCCACTTCCAGCGACGTCGTCGCTTGAATCCCTCGGTCCAGGATTGGCCGTCCATATTTGCATTCGCCCAATTGCAGGTACAAAGAATCTTCCGTCGCCGCTATAGGATTACCCTGTGGATAAATCAAATAAAGATTGGGCTCCTGCCCCCGTACCTGTCCGCCCAGCAGCAAATGTACGTTAAAGCTGAACGAATCGCGTTCCAGCGATGCTCGGTCCAGCTCCGAAATGCGGCGCACGCAATTACCGACGATCCGCGCCGCGTCATACAGTGAGCTCGCCTGCGCCAGCCCGCGCCCTGAATCAAAATCCGCCCGCAGCAGCGTCACCACCGATTGGCTGATCGACAGGCTCCCACTGGTCAAAATTACAAACATGCGTTCGCCGGGCTGCACAAAGCTGTACATCTTCCGGCATACATTTACCTGGTCGAATCCGGCATTGGTCCGCGAATCCGATGCCAGCACTAGCCCTTCCTGCGTCGTAATTCCCAAACAATATGTCACTAAGGCCTCGAAGAAATAAGATGGTTAAACCTACTGCATCATACACCCATTGTTTACTGTGAATTTGTGATGTGTTGCATCGAAAAAGAATGTAATAGTACCAACCCCAAGGCGTGTTAATTTTTACATTTCAGGTCTCAGGTATCTAACTCCCATAGGATCCGCTCAATCTATGCTCATTCGTCTCGGTTACGACATGCAATTCGACACCCCTTCGGAAGTCCCGATCGTAACCTTGCTCAACGTCCATCCCTCCCGTAAAAAAGATCTGCGCGAACCCGACTATCTACGCACCGACCCCGCTGTAAACATTGAAAACTACCACGACACCTTCGGCAATGACTGTTGTCGTCTGGTCGCCCCACCCGGCAAAATTCGCCTCCACAATTCCACCCTCATCGAAGATTCCGGAAAACCCGACCTCGAAGGTTTCGACGCCCCGGAAAATCACGTCGAGCGTCTTCCTCATGAAGTCCTTCCCTACTTGATGAACAGTCGCTATTGCGAAGTCGATCTGCTCTCCAACACCGCTTCCGAACTATTCGGCAGCGTCCCCAAGGGTTGGCAGCGCGTGCGCGAAGTCTGCACTTGGGTGCACGACAAAGTCACTTTCGGCTATGAATTTGCCAATCCCTTTCGCACCGCTCTAGACGTCTACACCGAACGCGTCGGCGTGTGCCGCGATTTTCAGCACCTCGCTATCACTTTCTGCCGCGCGTTAAATATCCCCGCGCGCTACGCCACCGGCTACCTCGGCGATATCGGTATTGTCATCCCGCCCAGCCCCATGGACTTCAGCGCTTGGTTTGAAGTGTATCTCGGCGATCGCTGGTGGACGCTCGATGCCCGCCACAACATCCCGCGTATTGGCCGCGTCTTAATGGCCACCGGCCGCGACGCCACCGACTGCGCCATAACCACCTCGTTCGGCCGCGCCAAACTCCTCAGCTTCTACGTCGTCAGCGACGAAGTCCCACAGTAAATTTTCACCCCTCAGCCGCGACCCTATACTCCTAGTACTGCGCACACGATGTTCCAAAGCGCGTTACTGGCAATTCACATGAGCGCAACATCCGCGTAAAGCGCAAAGTGCAATGTGCACTCCCGCAGTTCATTTCATTCGTGTCCGCAAGAAGGAGAGTGCATGACGCTAAAAGAAGTGGTATCGGAGTGCGCACAGTATTGCCGCATGGCGGTAGTAGGCGCGACTGTTGTTCAATTCGCGTTCGGGGGAATGTTCGCGCCATCGTTGCAAGCGCAAGAAACAAAAACCGCCAGTCCCATCAAGCACGCGATCATCATCGTGGGTGAGAATCGTACTTTCGACCACATTTTCGCCACCTACAAACCGACCGACGGCGAAAGCGTGGATAACCTTCTTTCCAAGGGAATCATCAATGCCGACGGTGCTCCCGGCCCCAACTTTTCCCAAGCGCACCAGATTGACGCCGACGGCTTCGCTCGCGACTCCGACGACTCCAGCAAATATTCAAACAGCCCCGAGAAGGACAACGTCGTCTACCCGACTCTTCCTCCGCCTCTGACCGGCGGCCCCTCGGACGTCTGCAAAGACAACGGCATTTGCACTCTCGCACAAGCGATGGCATCGGAAAATGGCCTCTACCCCACGTATTACCAGTACATGCTGACCGGCGGCACCGAACAGCCTGCTCACGTTCCCGATCAGCGCATTAAAGACGTAAATGATCTACCCTCTGGGCCTTTTCAGTTAACTTCCAAGAGTTTCTCGTACGATGATTACGCTGCCAGCCCGGTACATCGCTTTTACCAGATGTGGCAGCAAACCGATTGCAACATTAAATATGCCACCTCCAAGAATCCCAGCGGCTGCAAATCAGACTTGTTCCCATGGGTAGAAGTAACCGTCGGTGCAGGTACCAACGGAAAGCCCTTGCCAACGAATTTCAACAATCTAACGACCGGCGAAGGTTCCACCTCCATGGGCTTTTACAACGTTCAGGAAGGCGATGCCCCGTACCTCAACTACCTCGCCAACACGTACGCCATGAGCGACAACTATCACCAGCCCGTGATGGGCGGCACCGGAGCCAACAGCCTCATGTTGGGCTTTGGCGATGCCATCTTCTTCAGCGACGCTGACGGCAATCCCGCAAAACCGCCTGAAGGTGTCGAAGTCTACTCCGGCACTCCTAACGCCGGAATCGTGAACGAAATCGAGAATCCCAATCCGCAGCCGGGCACCAAGAATTGGTATACCGAAGACGGCTACGGCGCGGGCGGCTTTGGAAGCCCAGTTTCCGGCGGCGGTTCCTACACCAACTGCTCGGACTCAGACGCTCCCGGCGTTTTCTCGATCCTCAACTACTTGGCCAGCTTGCCTTACGAAGTTAACCCCAAGTGCGATCCAGGCCGCTACTACCTGCTCAATAACTACAATCCCGGCTACTTCGGCGATGGCTCCAACGCCTACACCGATCACAACGTAGCGAACACTCCGTTCACGATTCCTCCGACCAAACAGCACACCATCGCCGACGTTATGATGGAAGCCGGTGTTTCCTGGAAGTATTACGGCGACCAGTGGAATTCCTACCTCAACGACAAATACCAGATCAACTATGGCACCGTAGGCGCCAAGAGCGATCAATACTGCAACATCTGCAACCCGTTTCAGTATGAGACCGAAGTCATGGCCAACGCCTCCGTCCGCACCGCCCACTTGAAGGATACCGAAGACTTCTACGAAGACCTCAAGAGCGGCAACCTTCCCGCGGTTTCTTATGTGAAGCCCAGCGGCTGGGTTGACGGCCATCCCGCTTCATCGAAAGTGGACTTGCTGGAAGGCTTCGTAAAAAAGATCGTCAACGACCTCAAAGCCAACGAGGAACTCTGGGAGAGCACCGCCATTTTTCTGACCGTGGATGAAGGCGGAGGTTATTACGACTCCGGCTACATTCAGCCGCTCGATTACTTTGGCGACGGCACCCGCATCCCCTTGATCGCCATTTCCCAGTACACCAACGCTGGCCACATCTCACACACCTATGCCGACCACGTTTCCATCCTGAAGTTCATCGAGCGCAACTGGAACCTCGGCACCATTTCCAAGCGCAGCCGCGACAATCTGCCCAACCCCAAACCGACAAAAGGCAATGCCTACGTCCCGTCCAACAGCCCCGCCATCGGCGACCTGTTCGACCTCTTCGACTTCAGCAAAAAAATACCAGACCCCATTTAACAACACCGGTCAGCATCACTTCGAGAAAAGCGCCGAGTCCGGTCCAACCGGCCTCGGCGCTCTTTTTGTTTAATTCGCGAATGCACGTTGTCGCGGTATTGAATTTGTCGGTCGGTCGCCCCCACATTGATCGCGGGAGCGAGGCGAGGGTGCCGCACCCTTCGGCTTTTTAAGGGTGCGGGTTTTGCATTTCTCCGACTCTCGGATTCATCTCGTCGATCCGAATTAATCCCTGCTCGACCTTTTCATAAAAACTCCAACTGGACGGATGGCCCGGACGAAATGGCCTAAGACAAATTAGGGTGCCCCACTCTCGTTTTTTGAGGGTTTACCCGCCGTGGCGGGTGAGGCTTTTTTCTTCGCCCTCTGGGAAAATCTACGGACAGGACGTGACGTTTCCCAATTTATCTGAATCCTTTCAGGAGCCGTCGAATAGAATTGGATACGCCTGTCCTAGAAGTCCCTACAACCCATCTCGTAAATGGCTAAACCGACCCGCCAGGCGACCTCCGGGGTTAAAACCGTGAGGAAAACGCAGGCTTTATGTCGGAGCTGAAGCTCCTCCCCCCAAAAACAGACTCTTTCAGCAAACTTTGAAGTCGCGGCCTGCGACGAGCGCGCCGCCTGCCTCGCCAAGCCCGTCGCGCTCTGCAAGACATCACCCCTGATCAAACAGTTCTCCACCGCAGCGCGTCATTCTTCGTTGCGCGGGCACCATGCCGGCGATTCTATCTGCGAAGGGCGAACGTCAACCCCGCCGGCTGGAAAGCGCGAGCGCTCGAAAGCAGCAAAGCAGTTGGAGGAGGAATACTCAGCTGGGAACGTAAACGGCTGCTACAGGAATCCCTGTTTTGAGCAATTTGGCGAACTGCTCGGGAAGCACCGGCCGACTGAAATAGTACCCCTGAGCTTCTTCGCATTGATGAGCCTTAAGAAACTCTAACTCTTCCAGCTTTTCCACGCCCTCGGCAACCACCCGCAGCTTTAGACTTCGAGCCATGCTGATAATCGCGGTCACAATGCTCGTATCGTCCGCGGCGATGGTAATCTGGCGGACGAACGACTGATCGATCTTCAGAGCGTCAACCGGGAACTTCCTTAGGTAACTCAAGCTGGAATAACCCGTGCCGAAATCATCTATTGCAACCTGCACCCCTCTGGCTTTCAGTGTTTGGAGGACCGATGCGGCGGATTCAGCACGCTTCATCAAAACGCTTTCGGTTAGCTCCATCTCAAGAGATTTCGGATCCAGGCCGGTCTCCCCGAGGATTGCAAACACACTCTCAAGAAAGTTGTCGTGCCGGAACTCCATCGCGGAGATATTTACCGCCATGGTACCGAGCGACAGTCCTGTATCCAGCCATGCCCGGGCCTGTTTGCACGCTTCACGAAGAACCCAATTGCCAATCGGGACAATCAGGCCGCAGTCCTCAGCAACGGGAATAAATTGTGCCGGAGAGACCGGGCCTCGCGTTGGGTGCGTCCAACGAACTAGGGCTTCCGCGCCGGTAATCTCTCCCGTTCTCAGATTGACCTTTGGCTGGTAGTGCAGCGCGAATTCCTCCCGTTCCAAAGCTCGCCGCAGGCTCTCCTCGATGGATTGCCGCTCCACGGCCCGGACGTTCATAGCCGGCTTGAAAAACTGATAGCTTTGGCGCCCATTTTCCTTGGCCTGATACATCGCGGTGTCCGCGTTCTTGATGAGTGTCTCCGCATCATGGCCGTCGTCTGGAAAGACGCTCAAGCCAATGCTTGTGGTGACGTGAAGATCGTGCTGGTCGATTGAATGAGGCTCCGCCACCGTCTGCAGCATTTTTCTCGCCGTAATGGCAGCATCCTCCGAATGCTCCACTTCGGAGAGCAGCACAACGAATTCATCGCCTCCCTGACGGCTTACCGTGTCCGACCCGCGCACGCAATCCACCAGGCGACTTGCGATGGATTGAAGGAGTTTGTCGCCGATGGGATGGCCCAGGGAATCGTTGGTGTGCTTGAAGCCATCCAAATCCAAGAACAGCACGGCAACTTTTTTCGCGTGACGCGGCGCCAAGATAATCGCTTGGCTGACCCGGTCGTTGAAGAGCATTCGATTGGGCAAACCGGTCAGAAAGTCGTGCTGGGCCGAATGAGCCATCTGCAGCGTCATCGCCCGGGCCGCGCTCACGTCGCTAAAAACAATAACCGCGCCGGTAACCTGCCCTTCACGGTCATGAATGGGCGAAACCGAATCTTCGATCGGAATTTCAGATCCGTCGCGCCGAAGGAGAACACAGTTTGTCGGCAGGTGCGCGGTCCGATTTTCTCCGACGGCCATCTCCATGGGATTCGGAATGGTTTCGCGGCTAGTGGCGTCCAGGATTCTAAAAACTTCGGCCATGGGGAGGCCAGCCGCTTCTGGTAGCTGCCACCCCGTCATTTTTTCCGCGACGAGATTGAGGTAAGTGATATTTCCCGAAATGTCCGTGCAAATGACGGCGTCGCCGATGGAATTAAGCGTCACCTGGGCGCGTTCCTTTTCCTCGAACAACGCCTCTTCCGCATTCTTTCGCTCGACGGCATAGCGCAGGGATCGAAGTAGACTGCGCGCGTCTATTTCGCCCTTGATCAGATAGTCTTGCGCGCCTTCTTGCAAGGCTTGCGCGGCCATCACTTCGTCATCCAAACCCGTCAGGATAATCAGGGGGATGTGAGGCGCGGCCGCATGGGTCCGCCTTACCGCGCTTACTCCCTGTGCATCCGGCAACCCCAGGTCCAGGACGATAATGTCAACCGCGTGGTCCAAAAGATGCTTCTCTGCGTCACTGATGCACTTCACGTGCGTCAATTCGGTGTCTTGCGAGTCCTGGTCGTTGAACATCTCGCGGAGCAATCGCGCATCTCCGAGGTTATCTTCGATCAGGAGAAGTATTCTGATCGATTTCTCGCTCATCCACCCTGCCTCTGCTGCGGCAACTTGACCTTCGTGAGCCAGAAATCATTGATGCTCTTCACCAGGTTCTCGAACGCCTCCAGCTGCACGGGCTTGCTGAGGTAGCAGTTCGCCTGAAGCCGATAGCTTTTTACGATATCCACTTCCGATTCCGAAGTGGTCAGGATAACCGTAGGGATGGACTTCAGGTTGGCATCCGCCTTGATGTTAGCCAGAACCACACGTCCATCCATCTTGGGGAGGTTTAGATCCAAGAGGATAAGATCCGGCCGAGGGGCGTTGACGTGTTCTCCCTCGCGCCGCAGAAAGGCCATGGCCTCCACACCATCCGAGGCCACGTGCAAATGGATGTCAATATTGGTATCGCGGAAGACTTCTTTCGTCAGGCGGACGTCACCGGGACTGTCCTCGACCAAGAGAACATCTAAGTGCGAACTTTCTACTTCAATGTGGTTCATGATTTTCCCTCACTTCCTGCCAAGTCAAAGGTGAACGTGGAACCGTGCCCGAGTTGTGACTCAACCGAGATGGTGCCGCCATGCCGCTCGACTATTCTTTTGCAGATGGCCAAGCCTATGCCGGTGCCGGAGAACTCATCCCGTTTGTGCAGCCGCTGAAAAATGACAAAGATCTTTTCGAAATACTGCGGGTCAATTCCCAATCCGTTGTCTTTCACCGAAAATATCCATTTCTTATCCGCATTCCTGGCGGCCGAGATGTGTATCCGGGGGACTCCGGGGTTTTGGTACTTGATGCCGTTGCCGATCAAGTTCTGAAATACCTGAATGAGTTGCCGCTGGTCCGCCATGACAGTGGGCAGCGGATCGTGCGTCACCTGCGCGCTGCTTTCTTCGATGGCCCCGCGCAGGTTCATCAGGGCCCGTCGCAATGCTTCTTCACTGGCGGTGTGGACCAGGTCGTTTCCTTTTGTGTCGACGCGCGAGTACGCCAGCAGATCCTGGATCAACCGCTGCATGCGGCGCGCCCCGTCCACTGCAAAACCTATAAACTCATCCGCATCGGAGTCGAGCTTTCCCCTGTACCGCCTGGCCAGAAGCTCCGTGAAACTGGCCACCATTCGCAGCGGTTCCTGCAAATCGTGAGAAGCGACGTAGGCAAACTGGCCCAATTCCTCATTCGAACGGTTTAATTCCAGGACATGGGCGTCGGTCTTTTTGCGGGTGGTGATGTCACGGATCGCTGCTGTTACCAGAATTCCTTCGGTGCTTTCCAGCGGGCTCAGCATGATCTCGATGGGAAACTCGCTTCCATTCTTTCGCCTCCCGGTAAGCTCAATCCCCATTCCGATCTGCTGCGCCAGCGCCTCTGCCGCCGTTCGAGTTCCGTCCGCAATCAGCCGTTCCGCGAAACCTTGTGGAATGATGTTCTTCACCTTCTGCCCTATGAGTTCATCGCGGCGGTATCCAAACTGCTTCTCCGCCTGAACGTTCAACAGGACGATCTCCCCGCTTTGGTTCACCACAACCATTGCATCCGGAGCCGCTTCCAACAGCCCGCGGTACTTCGCGGCCGACTCCTTGCTCTCGCTGAGATCGCGGCTAATCTCGGAAAACCCCCGCAGATTTCCAGCCAGATCGCGCAATGCGATGAAGATTATACTCGCCAAGAATCTTGAGCCATCTTTCCGAACGCGCATGCCCTGAAATTCGTGCCGTCCGTTCGTGGCAGTTACCCGGAGCAGCTCCTCCGGCATGCCCTGCTTGACATCTTCAGGAGAAAAAAAGGCGGAGAAGTTATGACCTACAATTTCCTCAGCTTTGTAACCTTTGATGCGTTCGGCGCCAGCATTCCAACTGACAACCGCTCCCCGAGGGTCCAACATGAAGATTGCGTAGTCCTGGATCTCATCGAGGAGCATCCGGTACTTTTCTTCGCTGTCCCGGAGGGATTCCTCTGGCGAGTTGGGGGCCTCGACAACCTTCGCGGAGGCGTTACCCGGGTCGTGTACCAAGTCGTAAAGCCGTTCTAATGGCATCGTACCAATATGACCCTGTACCACATCGGGAAACAGTCTCTTTTTGGACATTTCCATTTGCGAGATGTTGTCTCATGAACTACATGCAAGCCATTGCTGGGTTGTAAGTTATGAGAAGCGGGATAAATCGGATGAATGGACCTCACCGATGCGCGTGCCGGTACAGGCCGCGACACGGTCTCCTCCAGAAAAGAAGTCTTACGGCGATCCCGATAGTAAGAAGCGCGAGGCATGCACAGCGCCTGGCAAGCAGCGCTGGCGCCGACCTCACT
>Ga0182024_10000188_pt1 | contig 146029 bp, 133 predicted proteins | sample P32metaG_FD_120480 | JGI IMG/M metagenome (GOLD analysis project Ga0182024, IMG submission 120480) | Permafrost microbial communities from Stordalen Mire, Sweden - P3-2 metaG (Illumina Assembly) | ecosystem: Environmental > Terrestrial > Soil > Wetlands > Permafrost | place: Sweden: Stordalen...
ATGATGGCCATCCCTTCGGCATCATGGGCCCGGAGCGCAAGGATTCATGGCAGGAAGACTCTCACACCGACGTCGTACACAACATCGTGGACACGTTGCAAGCCTTTCCCGAATGGCGGTGAGAAATTGGCCCTCTCTCGCGCTCTCGATCGAACTAAAGGTGACGCGAACGAATGCCATTCGGATAGTTCATAAATCCGCGCCACGGCGCGCGTTGTGACGCTCGCGCCCTCGGCTGTCTTCTGCGATAATTCGGTTGTTCATCAACCCTTTTCTCAGGAGGCCATGGATGGCGCAGGTCTCAAGTATACTCCGCCGCATCTCAAGCGATTTGGAACCATATCTTCCCCAGGAGTCTGTGTTGGCCGCTTTTCGGGAGGTGGGACATGCCTGGCGTGGGATCAACTTAAGGTGACGCGGGATCAACTTAAGGTGACGCGAACCTTAATTTCGGACACCTGATTTCTTTCGGGCCGCTCCGGGCGGGGCAGCGCAGGTGAAACGCCACCGCCGTCCGCAGCGCTTGGCCAGCAGCGTCGCAACGCGGCTGGCCTTCCCGGTTCATCAGTCGACCAATTCAACCGGGGCAGCATTAACCGGTGTTCGCCGAATCGAATTGATAGCTTAATGGGGCAATCTTCACGTCGGCCAGCTCAGCCAACGGATCGACGATTACGGTGGGATGGATGCAAGGCATTCGGGTGCCGCCCGGAATGCGACCGCGGAAAGTATACGTTGAATGGGCGGCGGGTGGTATCAAGCGCGGACGCGGGGGCGACGGCGGGGAAAAACGGCGGTGAGCAAACCAACCGCGACGGCCAGCGATGCAGGTTCCGGCACGGTGGTGTTCAAGTCAAACGCCGGGTCGGACTCACCGGAGGAAAACGTGCTCCAAGTGGCGCCGTTGTTACTTGTAATGTCGACGGTCTCGGTCAGGCCCTGGCTGTTATTGTACAACTGGCCGATGTCCACGCCGGGTTCGCTTCCTTCCCCGATGACTTCGAACCAGTAGGAGTCGCCGGCCGTCAATACCGGGTTTAAAGTCGAATCGACGGTTTCAATCGTAGGTGTGGATGCCAGGCTGTTCACCGTGAAACTCTCAATCACCGAGCCTGGGGATCCCGCGGCATCGTTGGCGAGGATGACCTGCGCGGACATCGCGGTGTTGGACATAACCGACAATGCGACATCAATGCTTCCCAGCGCTCCGGTGGCAGTTGGCTGGAACGGCGCCGCCCATCCCAAGCCATCCTCGATGGTGTATCCGCCGGAACCAAACGCTTGCGCGGGCCCGAAGGTGGTGTACAAAGTATCGGCTCGCGAGGGAAGCGAGCATGCCAACAACGCAATGATCCAAATGAGAGTTGTTGGATGGGCGCCGATGAAATGTGCCCCGGGTGTTTCCTCCACAATGTACTTCCCTTTCGCGGCGCTGCCTACGCTGCACGAGTTGATGGAATTCTGCCAACGGCAAATTGAAGAGTCAAGCGCCAATCTTGTGGATTCCCCCGCAGGCGTGGGTGTTCGACTCCAACGTGCATCAGACCCGGGATCGCGAAGGGTGGAGACATAAATTTGTTGAATATCGAACAGACGGAATTTTATATGAATCAGGTCGGAATTGTGGGGGAATCATTGAAAGTGCTATCTTTATAATGTCTTGTGATTGTTCTCTCCGGACAATCCTAGTTCGAACCGAGCGCAAAAATCTTTTATGAAGGTTCCATCGCGGCGGGCGGAGACATGCCCAGTCGACTGCATCCACCCGTGACCGCGGCGAATTAAAGCTCCTCTTTTTGTAAAATCGCTTCGTGCGGCAGGACCGAAAGACGGGGTTCCTTGGTCTTCCAGACATTCGCTCGTGTCGTCGGTGTGAATCCAATTTTCATTAGATATGCCGGCACATCTGCAACCGCCAGATCGGGACGAACCTTCGCGAGATCCAGCGTGACGCGATATCTGGCAATTGGCTTGGGCTTGACCGGCTTCTCACGAAGCATGATTCGCAGCAATCGAATAAGCGAGCGAATCATCTGTGGTGCTCCGTGCCGTTGCCTGGATTTTGATCCTGAATCCCGCGCGTACAAAAGAAATATTACAACAACGGTGACAGGAGCGAGATGGCCTGGTCGGTGTATTGGCGAACGATCGGCCGTTGCCGCCACTGGTCCGCATCCACAGCCTCCGATTGCGCCAGATAACTCTTCTGAATGTCCCGCAATGTTTGCGTGATCCCCTGGCCATACAGCACCAGCATCAGCTCGAAATTCAGATTGAAGCTGCGCACGTCGACGTTGGCTGACCCGAAGAGGCAGAACGCATCATCCACGGTTGCGGTTTTCGAATGGATGAGGCCCGGGCGGTAAAGATGAATGGCGACGTTAGCCTCGAGCAGCGCCTGGAAATGCGCGCGGCCAGCCGCGGCGGTGAAGAGGTGGTCGGGGGTTTTGGGAAGGATCAGCTTCACGTTCACGCCGCGCTGGGCCGCCATCACCATAGACAGGACCGTCGGCTCGTCCGGCACGAAATAGGGTGTGGTGATGATCAGCTCACGCCGCGAGCATTGGATGGCCGCCAGCAGTAATTGGCGATACCTCGTGTGCGGCGACGTCGGCCCGCTAGGCACCGCCTGGGCCAGCACATCCGAATCGATCTGCGTCCATTCCGAAACCGTCGCCACCTCTTCGCCGGTCTCGAAGGCCCAGTCCTCCGCGAAGACCATGGCCAGTTCGCCGACGATCGGCCCTCGGCAGCGCGCCGTCACGTCGAACCACGGATTGCCGCGGCGCCCGCCGTAATCGGGATTGATCAGGTTATGACTGCCGATCCAGGCGATCCGCTCGTCGATGACCGACATCTTGCGGTGGTTGCGCATGTCCATTCTGCCCAGCCCGCGCCGGATGGGCGCCACCGGCAGCGCGGGAACAACCTGCACGCCCTGCTCGCGCAACTGTCTCGCCAATCCGTGCCGGTGGAAAATCGCCCGCGACGCCATGCCATCAGCCAGGACACGGCACTTGACGCCCCGCCGGCTCGCCTCCATCAACGCCTCGGCAACGCGCCGCCCCGTCTGATCATTGCAGAAAATGTAATACAAAAGGTGGACGGTGGTTTTGGCGGCTTGGATATCGGCAACCAGGCCGTCGATCAGCAGGTGCGTATCGGGTTGAAATTCAATCGAATTTCCACCCAGCACGGGCAGGCCGGCGATCGTCTGCGCCTGCAGCACCATCGGCTGATATTGCGGATCGATCTGCGGCTGGATTTCGTGTTGATGGCGATCGGGATGCCGCTTGGGGTCGCGGAAGCGCTGGGTGATATCGCGGTGCATCGCCGCCCGGCGCGGACCCAGGCGGCTCTCGCCCACCAGCATGTAAAGTCCCAGCCCGACATACGGATGCCAGAAGACGATCCCCAGCCACGCCAGCGATGCCCCCGGCGCCATCTGCCGCCGCAGAACCACCGGCACCATTCCCAAGCGAATCACCCAGCCGATGCTGGCGTAAACCAGATAGAACGAGAAAAAGTGATGCATGAACTGGCCAACTTAGCGAGAATGGTCCGCCTTGAGCAATGTATCGGCGAATATCGTCGCAAATGTGTAGACACTCTGCATCCCGGTGACCAGCGGATGTTGAGGTGCGCCGCCGCCCCCGATACGATGCACGGCCGATCCGGGTGATTATGCCGATGCCCCCCCAGACTCTTCCGAAAATGCCGGACGTTTCGCAATCCAAGGCGCTGGCCGCCAAGCTGCGGTTGCTCAAGATGCACTACGAGGCGGGCGTCGGGCACATCGGTGGGAACCTTTCGGCCCTGGATATCATGCTCTGCCTGCATCATGACGTGATGACGCCGGCCGATCGCTTCCTGCTTTCCAAGGGCCACGCCGCCGGGGCGCTTTATGTCACCCTCTGGTCGCTGGGCCAACTGACCGATGCCGAGCTGTCGCAATTCCATAAAGACGGCACGCGCCTCTCCGGCCATCCACCGGCCCATGGGCTGCCGCAGGTGCAGTTCGGCACCGGCAGCCTCGGACACGGCATCGGCCTGGCCGCCGGCATGGCGCTGGGGTTTCGCGTGGCCGGAATCGATGGGCGAATCTTCTGCCTTACTTCCGATGGCGAATGGAACGAAGGCTCCAGTTGGGAAGCGCTGATCTTCGCCGCACAGAAAAAGCTTTCCAACCTGACGTTGATCGTGGATGCCAACGGCTTGCAGGGATTCGGCTCCACGCGCGACATCGCCGATCTGCACCCCCTGGCGGAGAAGTTCCGGCAGTTCAACGTGCAAACGGTGGAGGTGGATGGCCACGATCACGCCGCGCTGCGAAATACCCTGGCGGGCCGAAGCGAGCGGCCACGCATCATCGTCGCCAACACCACCAAGGGCTGCGGCGTCTCATTCATGGAACATCGCATGGAATGGCATTACCTGCCGCTGACCGAATCACAATACCAACAGGCCGTGCAAGAAATCACGCAATGCGAACAGCGTTCTGCCAATCGCTCCTAGCCGCCGCCGATCAGGCGCAATTCGTTTTCCTCACCGGCGACCTGGGCTACAAGGCGCTGGAGCCGCTGGCGGCGGCGATGGGGCAGCGCTTCATCAATGCCGGTGTCGCCGAGCAAAACATGATCGCCGTCGCCGCCGGCATGGCCAAAGTCGGCCTGCGACCCTGGGCGTACAGCATCGCCCCGTTTATCTATTCCCGACCGATGGAGCAGGTGCGCAATGATCTGTGCCTGCACGATCTGCCCGTCGTGCTGGTGGGCAACGGCGGCGGCTATGGATACGGCGTCATGGGCGCCACCCACCACGCGCTGGAGGATTACGGCCAGTTGCTTTGCCTGCCCAACATGCAGGTGTGCGTGCCGGCCTTCGACGCGGATGTGAAGCCCGCCGTGGCCGGGCTGATGCAGACGAAGCATCCGGCATATCTCCGCCTGGGCCTTGGGGAAGAGCCGAAAGATTATTCCCCCCCGCCGTTTGCCGCCTGGCGCAAGCTGATGGATGGAGATGGACCCACGGCGCTGGTCGTCGGTCCGCTGGTAGGCGGACTTCTGCAACCGCTGCGCGCCGCCCCGCCGCGCCACCGGCCCAATCTGTGGGTGCTGGCGGAAATGCCCCTGCATCCGCCGCGAGAATTTCTGGATGATATTGCCCGCACCGGCCGTCTCGTCGTGATCGAGGAACACGTCGCCGCCGGCAGCGTGGGGCAGATGCTCGCCCATCACCTGCTCAGCCACGGCCTGGCGCCAGCGAGCTTCGAGCACCGCTGCGCCAGGGGTTATCCCTCGGGCCTGTACGGTTCGCAGAAATTCCATCGCGCCGAGTGCGGCCTGGACGCGGCATCGCTCACCGAACTGCTTCTGGGGAGGGACGCCTGAATGCCCCCGACCGTCGCGGATGACACCGCCGACATCTCCATCCGCATCAAAAAACTCCAGGGCCCCATCCTGGTTCTAGGCGCCAGCGGATTCATCGGCGCCAATATCCTGCACATCCTGCTGCGGACCCGCCAGGACGTCTTCGGCACCGCCACGCGCACACCCGCCTGGCGCCTGGACGGCCTGCCGCCGGCGCAGCTCCGCATCGCTGATCTCCTGGTCGAATCCAACCTCGATGGCCTGTTGCACGATGTGCGCCCCAGGACCGTATTCGATTGCATCGCCTATGGCGCCTATTCCTTCGAGACCGATGCCGCGCTGATCTACCGCACCAATTTCACTTTCCTCACGCGCCTGCTGGAAAAGCTCGCCCAGGGCGAGGTGGCCTGTTATCTGCACGCCGGCAGTTCCTCCGAATATGGCGACCGCGCCGACGGCCCCGCCGAGGACGATCCGGCCGCACCCAACAGCGATTACGCGGTCTCCAAGCTCGCCGCCGCCGCGCTCATCAATTATTACGGCAAGCGCAAACGCTTCCCCTGCGCCAACCTGCGGCTCTATTCGGTCTACGGCCCGATGGAAGATTCCTCGCGCCTGATCCCCAACATGATCTGCCATGGCGTGGACAACAAGTATCCTCCGCTGGTTCACCCGGAGATCTCCCGCGATTTCGTTTACGTCGACGACGCCACCGAGGCCTTCGTCGACGCGGCGCTGGGCCTGGGCGAACAGGATTTCGGCGAATCGTTCAACATCGGCACCGGGCAAAAGACGACCATCGCCCAGGCCGCCGAGGCGGCACGCCAGCTGATGGGAATCTCCGACGCGCCGCAGTTCTCCATGCCCGCCCGACAGTGGGATGTGCCCGACTGGTTCGCCAACCCCGACAAGGCGCACAAGCGCCTGGGCTGGCGGGCGCGCACCAGCTTTCGCGATGGCCTGGCCCGCACCATCGACTGGTATAAATCCCTTCCGGACAAGCAGGCATACCAGCGTTCCAGCAAGCGCTTCGCCCTGGACACCCACCACAGCGTCAGCGCGGTGGTCGCCTGTCACAACGACGCCGCCCGCATCCCGCAGCTTTACGAACGGCTGCAAACAACTTTTTCCAAGCTCAACGTGGATTATGAAATCATCTTCGTCAACGACGGTGGAACCGATGACAGCGAGGAGGCCATCCGTGCCATTTCGCGCAACGACCGCCGCGTGGTGGGGATTTCGCATTCGCGCCGCTTCGGCTCGCAGGCGGCGCTGCGCGGCGGCATGGAGATCGCCGTCAAGAATTCCTGCGTCCTGCTGGATGGCAGCCTCGCCGATCCCCCGGAACTGATCGAGCAGTTCGTCGCCAAGTGGAAAGAAGGCTTCGACGTCGTCTACGGCCGGCGGCGCAATGATGATCTGTCCTTCCCCGTGCGCCTGGGCCAGCGGCTGTTCTATCGCCTGTTCAACGCCTTCTCCTATCTGTCGATCCCCCGGGACGCGGGCGATTTCAGCCTGCTGGACAAGCGCGTGGTGGCTGCGCTGCTGCAGTTTCCCGAGCGCGATTTGTTTATTCGCGGGGTGCGCGCCTTCGCGGGTTTCCGACAGGTGGGTGTGGATTACCGCCGCGCCCGCCTGCCGCGCCGATCCGCACGCGAAAGCGTCATGCGCCGGTTCATGCGCGCCAAGCAGGGCGTCCTCTCATTCAGCAACGTCCCGCTGAGCATTCTCAGTTTCTTCGGCCTGGCGCTGATGCTGGTGAGCATCGTGCTGGGCATCGTGCAGATCATCATCCGCCTGGTCGATCCGCGCCGATCGGTCTCCGGCATCACCACGCTGCTGCTGGCGATCTTCTTTTTCGGTGCGGTCAACGCCTTCGCGCTGGGGCTGGTGGGTGAATACATCGGCCGGATTTTCGAGGAGGTCAAGCAGCGGCCGCATTTCATCCGGCGGACGTTCGTCAAGGACGGTGAGATTCGCCCCGCCGCCGAATCCGCGCCGCGGGGCCAGCCGTGAGCGAGCGGCGAATGGTCTCGATCATCCTCCCGGTTCACAACCAGGCGGATCACATCACCGCAGTCGTGCAGGAATATCACGATAAGCTGCAGCCGCTGGCAGCGCAACTGAATTTTTCCTGCGAAATGATCCTGGTCGTCAACGGCTGCACCGACCAATCCGCGCAGGTATGCCAGGATTTATCCACCCGCCTGCCGATGGTGCGATCGATCGAAAGCGCCGCCGGCGGCTGGGGCCTGGCGGTGCGCCTGGGCCTGGCCGAGGCGCGCGGCGATCTGTTGCTCTACACCAATTCGGCACGCACCAGCGCCGCGGAATTGTCGGCGGTGCTGCAGTCGGCTCTGGCGCATCCCCGGTCCGTCATCAAGGCCATGCGCCCAGGCGGCGCTGGCTTGCGAGCGCTGGGGTCCCGGCTCTACAACCTGGAATGCCGCATCCTCCTGGGATTCCATTGGAGGGATGTCAACGGCACACCCAAGGCGTTCCCCCGCGCCTTCGCCCCGCTTATGGCGCTGAACCGCGATGACGACCTGATCGACGCCGAGTTCTGCATGATCTGCAAACGCGAGGGATACGAGCTGGTCCAAGTCCCCATGCCGCGCAATCAGCGCCATGGCGGCAAATCCACCACGCGGTTACACTCCGCCCTGAAAATGTACAGCGGCGTCCTGGAGTTGTGGAGATCCGTGCCGCCATCCAACCGCGACGCATGAGCAATCACCCCCCCGCGAAACTGGCACGCCTCTCTGATCATCACAACGCGAAGTGGCGAAACCCCGCCCAGGTCCTCGCCCTCTGGGAGCAGGCCGACAAGATCAATCCCGATCTCCTTTCGCACAAAGTCCGCGGCGGCTGGTGGGACCTGCTGGCGCGGCTCGACATCACCCTGCTGGTGACGCGCGAGTATGAACACCTCGTGCTGGCGCTGCGGGCCGACAGGCAACACGGCGGAGCGGTCTCGTACCTGCCGGTTCCGCACCCCTCGGGCATTGCGGTGGACCGCCGACGCGGCATCGTTCATCTGGCCTCAACGCGAAATCCCAATTCGATTGTCGCGCTGCGCCCCCTGCGCGGATTTCTGGCGCCGATGCGCTGCCAGTTTCTGCCGGGGTCTCTACGTCTGCACGATCTGGCGATGATCGGCGGCCGCTTGCATGGCAATGCCGTCGGGCAGAACGCAATCGTAGAACTCCACGATGATGGCCGCTACGAGCGCGTCTGGTGGCCCAAGTGCATCGCGTCGGCGGGGAAGTCGGGGTTTGCCTGCAATTATCTGCAGCTCAATTCCATCGCCGCCGGGGCGAACATGGCCGGCTCATACTTCTCCGCCTCGACGGACAAACCCGGCGCCCGCCGGCCGGGGCATCGCAATTTTGCCGTGGACGGACGCGGCGTCATCTTCAGCGGCAAAACCCGCCAGCCCATCGTCCGTGGCCTGACACGCCCCCATTCCGCCCGCCTGCACCGCGGACAGCTCTGGGTCGATAACAGCGGCTACGGACAGCTCGGCATCGCGCGCGATGGACGATTCGAACCGGTGGCAACCCTGCCCGGCTGGACGCGTGGCTTGTGCCTGCACAAGGGCGTGGCGTTCGTGGGTGTTTCGCGCGTCATCCCACGCTATGCCGTTTACGCCCCGGGCCTGGAGGTTGACGAGGCAACCTGCGGCGTCCATGCTGTGGACGCCGCCTCCGGCAAGCTGCTGGGCAGCATCACCTGGCCCAGCGGCAACCAGATTTTCGCGGTGGAATGGGTGCCGCGCAGTTTTACCGGCGGCTTCCCGAGCTGGGGGCGCCCCGGCGCGACCGATCTTTTTTACGCATTCGAAACGAGGGCCGATCGTGAGCAGTGATTTTCGACTCCTGATGCTGGGCGCGATGTACGAGAACGGCGGCAACACCACCCACCGTTTCCTCGACGGACACCCGCAGATGTTCGTCTATCCGTTTGAATCGCAGTTGGGCACGCACCTGGTGCATGATGAATGGAGCTCATTTTTTCCCGTCAAATATCGCTGGCCCGTCTTCGCGCTGCACGCCACGGCGGCCGAGGATTACAAGGCAATCATCGACGAGGAAGGCAAGGTGCGGGCGCGCACGCCGCAGGTCAGCAAGTTCCGCCACATGCCCTTCGATTTCTCCGACGACGAGCGCGGGCGCATTTACCAGCAATATATCGCCGCTTCCGGGCGCAGCCGGCCCAACAACATGGCGGCGTTCTTCCGCGCTACTTTCGACGCGTGGAAAGATTACCGCCGCACCGGCAAGGAAGTCGTCTGGGTCGGATACAGCCCCGTGCTGGTGATCGACGCGGAGAAAATTCTCACCGAGATGCCCGCGGCGCATTTCCTCCACGTCGTGCGCAATCCCTGGTCCGCGTACGCCGACACCAAGAAACGCCCGGTGCCGCTGGGCCTGGCGCGCTACGCGATGAGCTGGTGCATCAACCAGTATTTCGCGCTGCTGCTGCAGAAGCGCTTCCCCGATCGCCTGCACATCGTTCGCGCGGAGGATGTTTTCGCCGATTCCGCCGCGGCGCTGGGAAAAGTCTGCCGCAAGCTGGGCCTGGAGGCGGCCGACTCCCTCAAGACACCGACGTGGAACGGCGCGCCGCTGGCGGAGATCTATCCCTGGGGCACCATCCGCAAGGCGACCCCGGAGGCCAACCGCGCCACCGCCGCCGAGCTTTCGGATATCGAGCGCGCCCAGATCCGCGAATTTACCTGGCAATATCTCGACGCCTTCGATTACAAGAATTTCATTTGAGCGGACGATTGGACGAGACGTTTGACATCCCGACCTCGGGCGGACGCCGTTGGACCAGCGGCGCGCGCTGGCTTGTCCTGGCCGCCGCTGCCCTGCTCTTCACGCTGATCCAGGTTCGCTTTTCCTTCGACCAGTACCGCCTGGCCCAGGCGCCTTTCTATGACGACGTGGTCTATTTCTGCGATGCGCTCGCCCGCCTGGACGTTCTCTATAACCAGGGATGCGCGCCGATGCTGCGCACCTTCATCGCCATCCCCGCGCACAGCCCTTATTCGACCATCATGGCGCTGCTCGGGTTCCTGATCTTCGGCATCAAGGACTGGGCGCCGTACATGATGAACTGCCTGCTGGTCCTGGCGCTGCTGGCGTGCGTGGATTACCTGATGCGCGGGACGAAAATCTGGCAGCGCCTGCTGGTCTGCCTGATCGTCCTGTGCATTCCGCTGAGCGGGATCATGGTGCTGGATTGCCGGCCCGACCTGGCATGGGGGCTGGCGGCGGCGATGGCGGTGCTCCTGCCGCTCCGCGGGCCCTTCGTCGGCGCGCCGCGGCGCTACCAGCTTGCCGCCGGCATCTGGTGCGCCGCCGCGCTCATCTGCAAGCCCACCATCTGCCCGCTGACGTTGTTCTCAGTCGGCATCGCGTGGATCGCCGCGACCATCTGTGATCGCCTGGCCGACCCCGAGCATTTCTCGTTCAAGCGGGTGCGCACGGCCTGGCTTTTCGCCATCCTGCCGGTGATCGTCCTGGCGTCGCCGGTCTATTTCAACGCCCGCGACATCCTGGACTACATCCATCTTTCCCTGCACGGCCCCGGTCCAAATTTCTGGGGGAGCCCCAAGACCACCAGGGACAAAATCCTCTTTTACGTCAGCGGCTTCGCCGGCGATCAGATGTTCCACCACCAGCTTCACCTGATCCTGATCGTCCTGGCCCTGGGGGCAATCGTCGTCATCTGGCGAGCGATCCGCGATGGGAACCCGGCGCGAGTCCGCCTCTACCGAATGATCGCCCTGGGCCTGATTTGCTTTATCACCTGGCTGATCCCCACGCTGCTCGACGTCGCCAACCCGTTTTTCGGCACGCAATTCCAGACGCTGATGATCCTGGGGATGGTGCTCGTGCTCCGCATGCTGCTGATTCATGCGAAGGGCCTGGCGACTAAAGGATTCGCCATCGCGTTTCTCCTGCTGTGCACCTGGGGCGCGATCCAGAACGCTTCGTTCGTCGTCCCCTGGCGCGTGCCGCCCGCCCTGGCCAGGAACAATGCCAAGGTCCTGCACGATGTCGAGCAGGTCCTGCTGCACCACGCGGCGACGGATGATCACGTTTTCTTCACCGCAACGGGCTGGTTGAATTGCCGCACGATGCAATACGTGTTGCGCCAGGACGGCACGATGGTGCAGACCACCGACAGCGCCTTCTCGGTCGATCCGAAACTTCTCTGGGCGCGAATGAACTGGGCCGATTTCATCGTCGCCTCCGAATCCGGCGTCACCGAATTTGACACTCGCCAGCCCGGCCTTCCCTTCGACCAGTCGCTGCAGCTCGCGCGCCAGCGCAAGGATTTCGTGCAGATCGCCGCCGTCCCCTGCGAGACGGGCAAACGGTTTTTCATTTTCCAGCGCACCCGGCCGCTGTTGCCGCAGGACCTGACGGAATGATCGCCATGGAACAGGCCGAGCCTATCTCCCTGCCCATCCCGCCCGATCACCGCCGCGGACGCCCGGCGCGCTGGTTCGCCCTGATCGCCGTCGCGCTGGCGTTCACCATGATCCAGATGCAGTATTCCTTCGATAAATACCGCCTGGCGGAATTGCCGTCGTACGATGATGTCGCCTACTTCTGCGACGCGCTGGTCCGCATCGATGCGGCCCAGGTTTTCGGAACGGCCCACAAATCGCTGCTGGCCAGCTTCGCATACTGGCCCCCGCACAGTCCCTTCTCCACCGCCATGGCCATCGCCGCCTTTACGATCTTCGGCATCAAGAATTGGGCCCCCTACCTGATGAACGGCCTGCTCGTGCTGGCGCTGCTGGCGTGCGTGGATTACTTCATGCGTGGCGCGCGGCTCTGGCAGCGCATCATGGTCGCGGCCATCGTGCTGTGCATCCCGCTGGCGGGTGTGATGGTGCTGGATTTCCGCCCCGACACCGCCTGGGGTCTTTGCTCCGCCATGGCGGTGCTGCTGCCGCTGCGGCGAAATTTCCTGCGCGCATCCTGGAAATATCACCTCGCCTGCGGCGCCTGGTTCGCCGCCGCGCTGCTTGCCAAGCCGCCCATGTTCCCGCTGACGATCAGCTCCGTGGTGATGGCATGGTTGCTGGCCAGCTTCTGCGACCACTTCGATGATCCTAACGCCATATCACCGCGATCCTTCGCCGTCGCCTGGCTGCTCTGCCTGGTCCCTCCGCTGCTGCTGGCGCTACCGCACTATCTGAACGACTGGCATCAGATTTATGCCTACACCTTCGGCACCGCCTTCGGCGCGGGACGCAAGGCCGCCGCCATGACCGGTAGCCTGATGACGCGCATCCGCTTCTTCCTCGACGGCGGCGGTGGTGGGTTCATCTATCACACGCACATCAAGATGATCCTGGCCGTGCTCATCTTCGGCAGCGTGTATGTCTACCGCCGCGCCTCCCACGGCGCGCATGAAGAACACGTCCGCCTCGCCCGCGCCGCCGCCATGGGAATCGTCGCGTCCTTCACCTACCTGGTCCCCACCGCCGTCGGCCTGGGAAATCCATTCTTCGGCGCCGAATTCCAGACCCTCACCATCCTGGGCATGGTGATTATCTTCCGCATGTTCCTGGCCACCCCCGACATGCCCGCCGCCCGGCTATTCGGATCCGCGACGCTGGTGGTCTGCATGATCATGGCCTTCTGGCACCTGACGTTCCCGCAGACCTGGAGCCGCCATGCCGGCAGCCCGCAGGTCCTGAACAACACCCGCGTCATCCGCTCGGTGGAACAGATCCTGCTCGACCACGCCGCCCCCAACACCTGGGTTTTTCTCACCGCCACCGGCTGGCTCAACAGCGAAACCCTGCAGTACGTTGCACGTCAGGACGGCAAGTGGCTGAACATCAGCGACGGCGCCGAATCCGAGGACCTCAAGGTCTACAAGGACGCCTTCGCGTCGGTGGACATCGTCGTCGCCGCCGAGCCCGGCGTGGAAGAATTCAACACCGCCCGTCCCGGCCTGCCCTGGGACCAGACCCTGGCCATGATTCGCGCCCACACCGATTTCCACCAGATCGGCACCGTGCAATCCGGCTCCGGCAAATACTTTTATATCTTCGAGCGAAATGTCCCGTACACGCCGCAGGGATAGTGGGTAATGGGTCAGTTTGCCAGCAATTGTTTAGCGGCCGCGCTTGCGCGGCGTGATTGGGCGGGAAACGCCGGGCAAGCCCGGCCGCTAAACTTCAAACTGGCCCACTACCGGATATTGGCGCGTAAAATGTATTCGCGAGCGGCCCCTTCGCGAGCGGTCCCTTCGCGAGTACAGGAGAAATCAGGGACGAACTTCGCCCCACCGCTCGAATGCCACCTTGTCGTCGACATTTCTCGCGAAAAACGTTGCGACTTCGATGCGGTTGTTCAGCAGCGAGATGTGTTGGGCGGCGCGTTTCAGATCCTCGGACTGCTGCTCGATGGTCGATTGCATTGCTGTCCAGATGTCCTTGTAATAGGCGCAGCCCTCGTGGGCGATCAGTACGATCTTTTGCAAGGCATGGGCACGGATCAGGAAGGACAACTGTCGCTCCAGCGAGAGTTTTTCGTGGAAGCCTTTGACATGCCCAGCCAAACAGGCGGCGCCGCCGGGCAGGGCGATGCGATCGTAGCGCGGCAGGCCCAGGCCGACGTGCAGGAATTCGTCAATGTGCTCGCCGTAGCGGCCATCACTGCAATAGATTGCTGCAGCGGCGATTCGCTCGTCCTCGAACGGGCGGGTACTCACGAACACCGTTCGCGAGGCGGGCTGACTAACTATGTTGGCCATGAATTCTCTCCGCAACGGCACGCCCGGTGCCAGGATCACCGGGAGAGCGCATTCAGTGCCATTGGCTTCCACAGATTTAATCGGAATTAATCAAATCTGTCGATGGACGTCTTTTGCCGCCATTCCATTTATCTCACCCATAATTGGTAGACATCGTTCTCTACTGAATACTGCGTAAATAGTTATGTGAAAAATCCAAACCAATCCTTGTTCGAACCACGCGCCAGAAAAAATCAGGAAGGTTCCTCGAGGGGGATCTGGGTAAGAGCTCAAAGCCCCACGATGGCCATCGTGGGGTTTCTTACCCGGAACGCCAGGTCACGAACATCCCTACCGTCGCGCCGGCCATCGCCAGCGTGGAAAGCCAACCCATAATGTTCAAGGCCCGGGCCTTGGTGGCGAAGGGGCCCATGATCTTTGGATTGTGGTGCATCAGCATCACGATCACCATGATTGGGCTGGCGACGATGCCGTTGATCACCGCCGCCCAGAACAGGGCGCCGATGGGAGAGAGGTGCGTGATGTGCTGCACCACGGAAAGATTCATGGCCAGGCCCACCACCGTCGCGATCACCAGCACGATGTTGAAGCCTTTGGCCTGGCCCGGTTTCTGGTTCAGGCTGGAGGGCCAGTGCATGGCCTCGGCGACCGCGTAAGCGGCCGAGCCGATCAGGGTCGGCAGCCCGAGCAACCCCGTACCAACGATGCCAGCGGCGAACAGGATGAATGAGAATCTTCCGCCGATGGGGCGCAGCGCCTCGGCCGCCTGCGCCGAGCTTTGCACATCGGTGATGCCGTGGGCGTGCAGCGTGGCGGCGGCGGCGAGCATGATGAACAGGCCCACGATGTTCGACAGCGCCATGCCCGTCCAGGTGTCGACGCGGATGCGCCGCAGCTGCCGCGGCGCCTGCCCCGGTGCCGATCGCAGGCGCTTCTGGCTGCGGTGCCCGCGAATTTCTTCCTTCTCCATGCCCGCTTGCCAGAAAAATAAATATGGGCTGATCGTGGTCCCCAGGACGGCGATGACGACGGACCAATAGTCACCGTTGCGCTGGAACTGCGGAACCACCATGTTTCGCAGCGCCGAGCCCCAGGGAATGTGGACGGAGAAGGCCGACGCCACGTAAAAGAACAGGACCAGTGTGAGCCATTTGAGATACCGGGAATATTGTTTGTAGCTGGAAAATATTTCCAGGCCGACGCACAGGATCGCGAAGAGGGCGCAGTAGAGCAGCGCGGACCCGCCGACCAGCAGCTTCGTCGCATCCCCCATGGCGCCCAGGTCGGCGCCGATGGTGATGATGTTGGCGGCCAGCACCAGCAGCACGATCGGATAGAGCACCCAGCGGGAGTGGTGGATGCGGATGTTCCCGGCGATGCCGTGGCCCGTGACCCGGCCCAGCCGGGCCGAGATTTCCTGGATCGCCGCCATCAGGGGAATGGTGAAGATAAGGGTCCACAGAAGTCCATAGCCGTACTGGGCGCCTGCCTGGGAATATGTTCCGATGCCGCTGGGATCGTCATCCGATGCCCCGGTGATCAGCCCGGGACCCAGACGGGAGAGGAAAGTCCCTGCACGCCCGGGCCGGCGCCGAGTGCGGTGAGAGGCTTTTGCTTCGGTCTGTCGAGGAGGCATTACAATATGTTTCGGCTTCGCGCAGAATTTCCGTAGCGGAGTTTATATCACTGTACGCAACCCGATTCAGGCAGCGGACGAACTTTCAGGACCGAGGACTTTCTCGCCTCACCAATCCGCATGAACCCGCAGCGACAGGATTGCGACGGGCCCGCGGTCGCTATTGTAAGCGGGATTGTTGACCATTTGAAAATCGGGCGTGACGAAAATGTGGTCGACCACTTTGCAGTTGTAATAGGCCTCGAAAACCTCCTCGGGAGCGTAAGATAATTTGCCATCGCCGATGATGAAGCCCACGCCGCCGGCGGCGAGGTAATCTTTGTGTGCATCGGAAATCCCGGCGATCGCGGCGGCAACGCCGACGACATCATCGGGGCGGCCCCAATTGGTTCCCTTGATGCTGACGCCGACTGAACCCATATCGTCCACTTCGGTGAAGGCCCAGGTTTCCCTTTGCCCGTCGTTCCATCCCGCGCGGGCGAAGATCGCCAGATTCGGGTTGATCGACTGCTCGGCGCTGAATCCGAAACCGTACTTGGTGGAATAGGTGCGCGAGAGCGTGACATCCGGCCCCGCCGGTCCGGGGGCGGCCAGCGCCGCGCGATAGCTCCCCATGTCCGCCAGGTTGAGATACGCCAGAAAGCGAACGACACCCGGCTGATCGCGAATGTTCCACCGATCTTCCAATTCCCAGACATTGCCGACGGCCTGGGGAAAATGGCCGTCGAGCGTGCCGCCGTTGGCGACCTTGGGTTCCTGGAAAAATCCATAGCGGAGCGCCCAGGTGGCGTCGTTGTATTCCACCGCCCCGCCGACCGTGTAGCCGCGCGCATCCGCGGGATAATCCCAGGCGGTATTGTCGATCATCCCAAGGTTCATGAACTGTGTGCGCGGATCGTGGGCATACGTGTTGTTGTCGAAGAAATCGGTGGCGGCGAATTTGCCCAACCAGACCGTAATGCGCCTGACATCTTCATCCCCCGCCAGCTGGTTCTGATCCGAATCGAAATGCTGCGCCGGCCCACCCAGGCCGAAGATCTGTTGGTAATAGGCGCGGGCGACGTACGGCTGGGGCGCCGGCGAGCCGACCTTGGGAATTTCGCCGTTGGGGAAATCGGCGATGCCCTGTACGCCGCTGAATCCTTCGCCGCCGGCGATCTCTGGATCAAAATAGATTGCCCCGCCCTGCCAGGGCATTCGCAGGCCCATGAAGAGAGTGCCGGTGACTGAGGTCTTGGCGCTTTCATCGGGCAAGAGACTCTTGGGGCCGACGTAGGGCGATCGAAACCCATCATGCCATTGGGTGATGATCGTGGCTTGCGCGTGGACGTTGAAGTTTTCGGCTGTCGCAGGCGCGGCCGGCGGCTGGGTGGTGGAGACTTCCAGCGATTGCGTCGAGGGCTGGGTGACTGGCGCATCGGCCCGGGCGGACCCGGGATCGGAACAGAACAAGAATATAGCCGCCATCAGGACGATGGCGCTGGCAAAGCGCATATGCCTGTCTTCCCCTTTTCGTGCCCCGTTGGGCGGAGGGATCATATAGGAGGGGACGTGGCGACTAAAGTCACCGTGAAGGCAAAATAAAGTTTTTACGCGCGCCGACGAAAGCGCTGGGCCAGGTGATGAATGACGAACGCGATGACGAACCAAGCGGCCCCGGTAAGGACGATGGCAGCGCCGGCATTGAAATTCTTGTACCAGGATAAGTAGAGACCCACGAAGCCCGATGAGACGGCCAGAACGGCGGAAAGGATCATCATGCGAAAGAGATTACGTGTGAGCAGCGACGCCGCCGCCGCGGGTGTCACCAGCAACGCACTGGTGAAGATCACACCGACCGCTTCGATGCCTGTCACAGTCGCCAGCGCCAGCAGCAGCAGCAGGAGATTGCGCATCCAGTCGGCGCGCAATCCGATGACCGCGGAATAGGACGGGTCGACGGAGGTCAGCTCCAGTTCCTTGTGAAACAAGGCCAGCACCAGCAGCACGATGGCGGTGATGGCGGCGATCAGCATCAGGTCGGTGTGCGTGACGGCCAGGATGTCGCCAAAAAGCATGCCGGAAAAATCGCGAAAGCTGCGATGCAACGAGATGATCAACACGCCGACGGCGAACATTCCAGTGAATAGCACGCCGATAGCCGTGTCCTCGCGCACCGCCTCGCGCCGGGAGAGCCAGCCGATGCCAAAAGCGGTGAGTAAATCCGCAACCAGCGCGCCGAAGAAAATGTTGTAGCCGTTGAGATAAGCAACCACCACTCCAGGCAGGGCTGTGTGGCCCATCGCGTCGCCGATGAATGCCATGCGCCGCAGCACCACGTAGGAACCCAGGACGGCGCAGGTCGTTCCGATCATCAGGATCGCCAGAAACGCCGACCGCATGAACGAATAGTGGAGCGGATCGACCAACCAGTTCATGCGTTCTCGCTTACCGATGCCTTCAATCCGCTGCGCGGGTGCACGAGGCGGACATCTTCGATCGACCCGGCATGATCGGTGCATCCGCAGGAGAGGTGGATCACCTCGTCGAAGTCGACGTGAATTTCGTGCGTGTCGTGCGTGGCGGCGACGATCGTTTTGCCCGCCTTGGAAAGCGTGCGCAGGACGTCGCGAACCACCTGGCGCGTCTGGGCGTCAACGGCGTTCATCGGCTCATCCAGCAGTAGCATGTCCGCATCCTGCGCCATGGCGCGGGCGAGCAAGGTCCGCTGCTGCTGCCCGCCGGATAACTCGCCGATGCGCCGATCGGCCAGATCGCTGATCTGCAGGAGATCCAGGACGCGTTCGACGATGGCCAAATCCTCGCGGCCGGCTCGCCGGAACCAGCCGAGATGGACATAGCGACCGGTGAGGACAAGCCGGCGGACGGTCATGGGAAATCGCCAATCCAGATCGCCGCGCTGCGCGAGGTAGGCGACGCGATGACAGCATCCACCAGGCGGCGAGCCGTGGACCCGAATCGTTCCCGCGGACAGGGGAAGCAAACCCGCGGCGGCCTTAAGCAGCGTGCTCTTGCCCGCCCCGTTGGCCCCCACCAGGGCGACGCGCGAGCCCTGCGGAACCGCCAGCGTCACACCCTGCACCGCGGGCCGATCCCCACGCGCATAACGCACGGACACATCCGTACATTCCAGTGCCGGCGTATTGGGTGAGGGCGGCCCATGACGGTGTCGGCTGTAGGGAATCCGCGGATAGTGGCGAGCAGGCGCGGAAGTTTTTTCAAGCTGGGCTGTCATTGTTCGAGCGCTTTGGTCAGGGTCTGCACATTGTAGCGAATCATCTTAGCATACGTGTCGCCGTCGGTGCCGGGCTGGCCCAGGGCATCTGAATAAAGCGGCGGGCCGACCTTTACATTGGCTTCGCCGGCAATCTGGTTGATCAGCTTGGGATTCTGAATGTTTTCCAGAAAGATCACCGGCACGCCGGAATTTTTGATCTGTTCCACCACTTCCGCGATCTGCCGGGGTGAGGGGTCGGAGGCTTCTGTCGTAACCGATTCCAGCGCGCTGCGCGAGATATCCAGACCATACCGCTGGCCGAAATAGCCGAACGCATCGTGGGATGTGAAGAGCTTACGCCGGGCCGATGGAATCGAATTGATCTGATCCTGCACCCACGTATCCAGATCATTGAGCTGCTGGATATAGGCGCTGGCGCGCTGCTGATAATCGGCGGCGTGCGCGGGATCGGCTTTGACCAGCGCATCGCGGATGTTTGCGACCGTGATGGCGGCGTTCTTGACGTTCTGCCAGGCATGTGGATCGCGATCATCGTCCTTGCCGTTGGGCCGCTCGCCTTCGCTCAGCGGCACATGGCGCACCTCGACGCCATTCGTGATGACAACGCGCGTCGCTTTGGATTGCGCCGAATCGAACAGCTTGTTCAGCCAGTTCTCCAGGCCGAAACCATTCTCAAAAACAAGAGTTGCCTGTGCCAGGGCGATGCTGTCGCCGGGGACCGGTTCGTATTCGTGCGGATCCCCGTCGGGACCGACCAGGGTCTTCAGTTCGATGTCATCGCCTCCGACGTTCTTGACCCAGTCGCCGATGATGCTGATGGTGGCGACGCATTTGGGCTTGACGTCATCGGCCAGGGCCCGGGCCGGGCGCAAGCCGATCGACACGATGGATGCCAGGGTTAAGAACGCGCCAATCGAAAACAAGTGCCTGCAACGCATGATCAGCTCCTTGCAAGGGTCTTGGACAGGAGGCACGTCAACTGCGCCGCCCCTCCAGGGAGCTTAGGCATCGGACAGGAACAATGCAACATGGTTGCATATAAATACCGGCGTCGCATCACCGTCTAAAACTGGGCGGGTGACAGATAAGGATCATCCGGCGTCGCGATCGGATCGATCTGGTCTGCCTCGATCATCGGAACGGTCTTCCCGTTCTGTACCTCAGTACGCACGATCCCCCCCACGCGGATCCAGTCGTCGTTCTTAAATGCCACGGGCCGGGGCGATTTCACGACCACCTGGACTGGAATCGCGTCGGCAGCGCAGCAGACGATGACGAATCGATAGATCACGAATTGTCCAGCAGGAAGCGTGTCATCGAAGGAGACCCGCCCCTCGGCGATCACCCGGCTGCCGGACAGACCGTGCAGGTGGCGGGTGATGTAGCCGAGGCTGATGGCCTGTTTCGTGTCGAGCGTCGCCGTGGAATCATCCTGTGCCGGAGCCAGCGCATCGGATGCCCACCCCAGGCCCAGCGATCTTTTCTGAAGGGCGAAACGGTTAAGCCCCGATGCAGCGGCGCCGGTGAGCATGCTGCCCATGTACAACAGCGGGAGCAGCAGCATTCCTCCTCGGACCCAGGATGCCGCCGAAATGCCGCGGGCGCCGCCATGCACCGGGCGGACGAACATCGCGATCAGAAACAGCAGCAGGACCACCACGTTGCAGAGGATCAACGGCCAAAGCGTGGGACGAATGAACAGCGAATATCGCCCGAAGCCAAGCAATAGCCCCAGGCTCGCGGTCCAGGCGAAAAGGATCAGGCCGCGCCAGCGACCGATGGTCAATCCGAATTTCATCGCGCCGCCCCCCAGATCCCAACGTAATGCCAGATCATCATCGTCGAGAAAACGAACGCATAGACCAGCACCAGCAACGTCACGAATGCCCGCTTGGAGATAAAGCTCAGGTACATCGCCGACAGCTTCGTATCCAGCATCGGGCCCAGCAGCATGAATCCCATCTGGGCCGACAGCGGCAACGCGCCGCGGAATGACGCCGCGACAAAAGCGTTGGCGCCGGAGCAGAGATTCAGCGCCACCGCAAGCCCCATCAAGACCAGGATCGCCACGCCCGGCGCATGGGCGACGGCGACGAATGCCTCGCGCGGGATAATCGTCTGGCAGATCGCCGCCACGAAAGCGCCGATCACCAGGAACTGGCCGACCGAGAGAAAATCGTCTCCCGCGTGGTTGATCGATTCGGCCAGGCGTTTTCCAAACAATTGCCGCGTTTTTTCCTCATGATGATGGTGATGCTGTTCGTGATCGTGCGCGTGCTCATGATCATGATGCTCGTGATCATGATGATCGTGATCATGGTGTTCGTGATCATGGTCGTGATCGTGCCCGCAGGCGCAAGACGCGGCGTCCATCGCCGGATCGATCAAAGCGGATTGGCCGGGAAACAAGCGGTCGATGATCAGCGCGACGACGACAGCGATGAAGAACGCGAATCCCGTGCGCGCGGCCAGCACGTGCCAGGCGAAGGCCCGAGCCATTGGATTGTGGTACGCCAGCAACGTCGATGAACCGGTCAGCACGTTGACGGTCGGGCCGGCCAGCAGATAGGCTACGGCGGTGGAAAAAGGAACGCCCTTGCGGACCAGCCGCCGGGTGAAGGGGATGACGGCGCATTCGCAGACGGGGACGATCAGGCCCAGGCTGGCGGCGGCGAGAATGCCCAGCAGCTTGCGCTGCGGCAGCAGCCGGGCGACCGCCTCCTTGGGAACAAAGACTTCGATTATTCCGCTGGCCAGCGAGCCGAGAATCACGAACGGCAGCGCTTCAAGAATGATGCTGACGAAGGAGACGCCCAGCGTCGTCCCCGCCGACGTTCCCCGCAAACCCAGCAGCAACGCCACCGCCGCGAACAGGAAGATAAATCCCGCCACGCTCCAAAACGGAATTTTGCGGACGGTCGGAACTTCGTAACGAAAAACAGCCTCCGCTTTTTCGGCTTGCAGAACCTGCAGGTTGTGGGAACGCGTTCCCAAGCCGACCGGTGCGCTGGTTTGGGGAGTGGACATACGCAAAAAAGCCCTTTTTGAACCCTGATCAGGTGGACGCGATAGCGATAATGATGTAGCGCTTCATACCGCAGTTGCAAGAAAGTTGCAAAAGCCCACGCTAAACCAATACATACCCGTGCGCCCCCTTTACCTGCCGCAATCCGGGCAGGTGCCGTGGACCAGCAACTCGGAATACTCCACGCGATAACCCCTGCGAACACCTTGCCGCTTAGCCGGTTGCGGGGCGGGCGTGTCGGACAAACATTCCACTGTTCCGCATTCATCGCAGACGAAGTGGGCATGCTCGTGGCGCGGGCCCTTTCTATCCCCAATGCCATACCGCCAAATCTGGTCGTCCCCCCGCACCCGATGGAGCAGGCGCTTGCGCGTCAGGGTATTGACCGTGCGATAGAGGGTGACCCGATCGATCTTATCGGCAAACCGCTCCATGATCTGCGGAGCGCTCAGTGGCTGGCCGTCTGCGCTGATTATCTTCAGGACATTCAGGCGCATGGGCGTCCGCCGCAGCCCGGCTTCGCGGAGCAGATCGGAGGGGCCTTTTTCGGCTTTGTTCACGAAATTATTATAGCATCCCCCGGCGTGTCCCAGCATGCCGACTGAAAGTCGGCAAACCACGAAGGAGTGTATGGGCGCGGTAGGATTCGAACCTACGAAGGCAGAGCCATCAGATTTACAGTCTGACCCGTTTGTCCACTTCGGTACACGCCCGGCATCTTTCGCCTGCGCGAAAGGGGCGGGATTATCGCCCATCATCACCGTGCTTGCAACGATAATAGGCGCGGGAACAAAGTGGACGGGAATCGGTCAATTTCGCAACAGCCGCTCGGTGTATTCCGTCGAAAACGGGTCAAATTCACAATGCCAGGGCCGGATTAAACAGCGGGCCGTCTTCAACCTGGACCTGCTCGGCCATGAGCAGGGCGCGGGTTTGATAGTCGTGCCCGATCTGGTGGAATTCAACCTCGTAAGCGACGGAGGGAGCGAACCAGGTGCTGCGGACGACGCCGATTTCACCCCGGTTCAGCGCCAATTCAGGTATGTCCTGCGTCAGGCGCACGAAATCGTCAATATGCGGTTGCCTCATGGGATCCTCCGTGCAAGTCGGGTTTTGCTTCTTCCCCGCTCCCCTGTCCAACCGCCCGATCCGTCCCATCCGATACAAACAGATTACACTGATCTTAGGCAGACGCAATATGGAAAACTCTCGATTTGTCCAGATTCTGTGCGACACCAGGGAGAGGCAAATTCGATGACCGGCTCATGCGCGGATTTTGCGCGGGAATTGCTGGATTGGTACGACCGATGCCGTCGCAAACTGCCTTGGCGGTCGACCAATATCCGTCCCGATCCTTGGCCTGTGCTCGTGAGCGAGCTGATGCTTCAGCAGACGCCGGTGGTGACGGTGATCCCCTATTTTCAGCGTTTCATGCGGCGTTTTCCGACGCCCGCTGATCTTGCCGCCGCCCATCAGCGTGAGGTGCTGCGACTATGGCAGGGGCTGGGATATTATGCCCGGGCACGTTATCTGCATGGGGCCGCTTGCAGGATCGTCGCTGATTTCCAAGGCAGGATCCCCGAGTCGGTCGCGGACCTGCGCCGCCTGCCCGGGGTTGGGCGATATACGGCCGGCGCGGTCGCTTCGATTGCTTACGATCTGCGCGCCCCCATCCTGGATGGAAACGTTGCGCGGGTTTTGTGCCGGCTGAATAAAATCCGGGTCGCGCCACAGCGGTGCAGCACACAACTGTGGCTACTCGCTGAGGAGATCCTTCCGGCGCAGCGGGCGGGGGATTTTAATTCCGCTTTGATGGATCTGGGAGCGACGATTTGCACCGCCCGATCGCCGCGTTGCGACATCTGCCCAGTGCGCCGGTTCTGTGAAGCGGCCGCGGCGGGTGTCCAGGAGCAAATCCCGCTCCCGCGCAAACGCATCGATACCCCCCTGCTGCGCCGATGGACACTCTGCGTGAATCGCAACGGACGCTGGCTCCTTGAACAACGCCCCGCCAGCGGCCGATGGGCGGGGATGTGGCAATTCGTGACCGTTGAGGCAGGCAGGCGCGGCAAGCCGGATTGCGCCGCCCTGGGCCGACGGCTTGCAATTCGGATCAGAGATCTGCGCCCGATCGGCCAGGTGCGGCAGGCGCTCACGCATCGGCGATACGTCTTCGATGTTTATACCGGCGTGGCTGATGGAGCGCAGAAGTCCCACTCCACGCGCCGCTGGGTAAAACTTTCCGAATTGGACGCATATCCCCTGCCGCGAACGCACGTGAGAATTGCTCAGATACTTCATAGCCGCGGGCGTAAGCCCGCGGGGGATTTGCCGCACTCCCGCGGACTTGCGCCCGCGGCTGTAAAATAATCAAACCGAGACTTTCGCGCCACTGATTTGCAAAAGACCGATCCCCAACTGTTCCAGCACGAGCGATATGTTGACGTTGGCATCGAGATATTTCTCCGCCAGGGCAATGGCGTCGATCATCTCGCAGGATCTGTCGGGATCGCCGTCGCCTTCGTGCAGATGCTGACGCAGGCGGCGGGAGGCGATGCCAAGGAAAATAGTCAGCGCATCCCGCATGGCGGAGTCCTTGCTGGTCAACTCATCGCGGGCCAGCGTCTTTTCAACCTGGACCTCGGCTGATTTGCGCAAAAGATCGGCCAGGTCGCCGACCGCGCCGCCGTCGACCAGGCCATCGATCGAAGCGCCCACGGCGGCGGCAGGTTGCAGCAGGCCATCGGACAAAAATTGCAGCGCGACGCCCAGCGATCCATCGGACAGCCGGGCGGCTTCGGCGGCGGCGACGCGATCGGCGCCGCCCCGCACCAACTGGTCGCGCACCACGTCGGCTTCGAGCGGCGAAAAGATGATGGTCTGGCAGCGGCTGCGCACCGTCGGCAACAGGTCGCTGACGCTGGTGGCGATCAGGACGATGAGCGTGCGGCCGGCCGGTTCCTCCAGCGTTTTGAGCAGCGCGTTTTGCGCGGGCACGGTCATCAGATCGGCCTGCTTGACGATGAAGACTTTTCCGCGTCCCAGCACCGTCTTACGAGCGGCGACGTCAGCCAGCTCGTAGCGCACCACGTCGACGGAGATTTGCGTCGCCTTGCTGGTTCCACTTCGGTCATGCAGGCGGGCCATCTCCTTAACGATGACATGGAAATCCGGATGCGATCCGGCCGCCATGGCCTGACAGCTGGCGCATTTCCCGCAGGCGTCGCCGTTTTTTGGTTTCTCGCAAAGGAAAGCGCCGGCCAGCGCGGTGGCAGTGGTCGTTTTGCCGACACCGGAGGGTCCGGCGAAGATCATCCCGTGCGGCAGGCGGTCGGCGGCAAGGGCGCGCTGGATTCGTGACACGGCGTCGGCCTGTCCGAGGATGTCCCCGAAGCGGATCATTTTTTGGCAATGCGGGATTCGAAATCGGTGACGACTGCCAGAACGTCGGCGTGGACGGCGTCGGCGGCACGGTCGGCGGCAATCACGCGCATCTGCCGCGGATTCTGGGTGGCCTGCGCCAGGTAATTCTGACGCACCCGCTCATGGTATTGCACGGAGCGCTGCTCGATGCGGTCGCGGTCGCGTTTCAGCCGCGCGGCGCTCTTTTCCACCGGCATGTCCAGGAGAATCGTCAGATCGGGCCAGTGTCCACCGATCGCCACGTCGCCGACGGCGCGGATCTGCTCGGCGGTCAAGCCGTCACCGCCCAGTTGATAGGCCAACGTGCTGGAGACGAAGCGGTCGGAGATCACGCACTTCCCGGCCACCAGCGCCGGCGCCACCAGTTCGTGCATCAGCTGCGCCCGGGAGGCCATGTACAGAAGCATCTCGCAGCGCATGCCGATTTCGACGTTGGCCGGATCGAGCAGGATGTGTCGGATCATCTCACCGACGCGCGTGGCGCCGGGGTCGCGAACAACCAGGGTGTGTACGCCGGCCTTTTCCAGCACCTTGCGCAACATGTCGACCTGGGTGCTTTTGCCGCATCCCTCGCCACCGTCAAACACGATAAATTTGCCGCGCAGATGAGTCATGCGGTCGGCGCGCGTTTCCGATTCAGTTGTGCTGGTCATCCAGGCCATCCAGCAAATCGTCCATGATCTTCTCGACCGCCGAGGGCTGGTCGGGGCGGATCGTCAAGTCCCACGCAAGATTCCAGCGCGTCGTTACGGGTGAAAAGCCCATCTGCTCCAGGCGCTTTGTCATGTCAGGCATGTGAGCGGCTCCGTAGAAAATGGCGAGCTTCTTCTTGCCATTGGCGATGGAATCGGCGAGCACCTTGAGCGCCGCTTTGTTCCGCTCGGTCACAATAACGCTTCCATCGGGTCCGTCCAAGCCCATGGCGGATAGATCCATCTGGCCCATTTGCCGGGCGATCACGACCTTGATCTGCCGCTCCATGTCCGGGCGGGTAAACATCTTCACCAGATCGTGCACGGACTCATCATTATCGCCCTGCTGATTCTCCGGGGGCGGCTGGGAAAAGCTCTTGAGAAGCTGGCGGAGCATCAACTGCTCGAACGTCTCCCCGCGCTCTTCCTGCATGCGCTCGAACGTTTCCTTGTCCATGTCGGCGTGGACGAAATTGTGGGCGGTGTAATCGATGTCATCCAGCTGGAAATCCAGGTCGAGGGTGTTCTTGAGGAATCGCTGGAACTGGCTGATCGGGCTGGTGGATTTTTCGGCATCCCCGGGCCCCGGCGGCGCGGCGTCGCGGGATTTAACCAACTCGTACAGGACCGCGTCGTACGTGCTGAAGTCGTGATTGAGTGCCTGGTAATACGATTTCTCACCAATGTGGATGGCGGCGATCAGGTCGACGCTGACACCGGCCGCGTTGGCAAAGCGCACATCCGCGGTCTGCAGCGCCCCGCCGCCGCGATTGTCATCGACGAAGCGCATGAACGAATCGGGAACCGGCTGCGTGGTCGGCTCCGCGGCGCGCAGCAGCGACGCGCTGGCCATCGCCACGATCACTAACGGCAAGGCAAGGAATCGACGAAACATGATCGCTCCTTTTCGCAACCACGGGCCGGCGCTCGCGGTGATGACACGGATATCCGTTGTAGTATAGCCGGCCACGGCGGGTGTGTCTTGACCGTTTCGGCACAGGCCCATAGAGTCGAGCCGTGTCATCGGAAAGCAACGCGCAGCTTCAGGAACGCTTCACGCAGGTGATGGGCGCCGAGCCCAGCCCCGTCCACATCCTGCGCGCCCCGGGGCGCGTGAACCTGATTGGCGAACATACCGATTACAACGATGGCTTTGTGCTGCCGATGGCCATCGAACCGGAGGTGAGGATCGTCTGCCGCACGCGCAAGGACCAGGTGGTGCGGGTGGCGTCGACGGTTTTCTCCAACGAGTTCGTGGAATTCTCGCTGCAGAAGAAAATCGAGAGAGGTAAACCCGCCTGGGGCAACTATGTCCGCGGCGTGGCGGCGCAGATGATCGGGGCGGGCATTCCGCTCTCGGGAATGGATGCGCTGATCTACAACACACTTCCGGTGGGCGGCGGGCTGTCCAGCAGCGCGGCGCTGGAAGTCGCAACCGCGCGGGCGCTGCTGCTGCTGGCGGGACTGAGCATGGACGTGGACCGCCTGGCGCTGATTTGCCAGAAGGCCGAACAGGATTTCACCGGCGTGCCGTGCGGAATCATGGACCAGATGATCGTCGCCAGCGCCAAGAGCGGGCATGCCATGCTGCTGGATTGCCGTGACTTGTCCAAGCAATTCGTGAACCTCGACGCCAAAGAGCTGCGGATCGTGATCGTCAACAGCATGGTTCGCCACGAGCTGGTTGGCGGTGAATACGCGATGCGGCGGCGGCAATGCGAAGAGGCCGTGGCGGTACTGAAGCGTGAAAATCCGCAGATCCGCGCGCTTCGCGACGTGACCCCCCGCCAGGCCGAGGCGGCGCGGGGGCTTATGAGCGAGGTGGTGTATCGCCGGTGCCGGCACGTCGTCGGTGAGAACCTGCGCACGACCGAGATGGCCCAGAAGCTCGCCGCGCAGTTGTATGATGAGGCGGGCGAGCTGATGGTGCAGAGCCACAATTCACTGCGCGATGATTACGAAGTGAGCTGCCCCGAGCTGGATTTCCTGGTGGAGCAGGCAGCCGCGACGAAGGGTGTATACGGTGCGCGAATGACGGGCGGCGGCTTCGGCGGCTGCATCGTCGCGCTGGTGCAGCCAAGATCGGTGGACACGCTCTCACAGCATCTGCACAAGACGTACACGGAACGGTTCGGTCGGCAGCCGAGCGTGTTTGTGACAACCGCCACCGACGGCGCCAGCGTGTTGCAGTAATCTGAATCTTCTATTTAGCCGCGGTGCTTGCACCGCGCGTTGGCGCGTAAGCGAAGAGACGCGCGGTGCAAGCACCGCGGCTAAATGAATCTGACCGGCGGTTTTCATGTCATTCCGCGACTTGCTTCTAAAACTCTGCCGGCGCGAGGATCTGACGCGCGATGAAACGCGCGACGCGTTTCTTCACATCATGTCCGGACAGGCTTCCGAGGCGCAGGTGGGCGGATTGCTGGTCGGAATGGCGGCTAAGGGCACAACCGTCGAGGAGCTGGTCGGGGCGGCAACCGTCATGCGGGAAAAGGCGATCCCGATCTCCTGCGATCACCGGCAGATCATCCTGGATACCTGCGGCACGGGCGGGGATGTGCGGCATACGTTCAATATCTCCACGGCCGCGGCGTTGATCGTGGCGGCGGCGGGTGTCAAAGTCGTCAAGCATGGGAACCGCTCGGCCTCCGGGATGGCGGGATCGGCCGATGTGCTGGAGAAGCTGGGATTGCGACTGGAATCGACGCCGCAGCAGCTTGCCGCGTCTCTGGAACGCGCCAACATCTGCTTCGCGTTCGCGCGGCTGCATCATCCGGCGATGCAATTTGTCGCGTCGGCGCGCAAGGGCCTGGGGATTCCGACCATCTTCAATTTGCTGGGGGCGCTGAGCAATCCGGGCGGGGCCAGGCGCCAACTGCTGGGCGTGTTCGCGCCGGAATTGACCGATCGCCTGGCGGCCGTGCTGCGAGAGCTGGGGAGCGAGCACGCCTGGGTGGTGCACGCGGACGATGGTCTGGATGAAATCTCCACGCTGGGACCGACGCGCATCAGCGAGCTCAAAGACGGACACATCCACACGTGGAAATTGGACCCCGCGGAGCTGGGCATGGGATATGCCCGGCTCTCGGACCTGCAGGTGCAATCGACCGAAGAAGCGGCGGCGGCGCTGATGGGCGTATTGGCGGGTGAGCCCGGGGCGAAGACCGAGATCGCCGTGTTGAACGCGGGGGCGGCATTGCATATCGCGGGGGTTGCGCCCGACTTGGCGGAGGGAGTCAGGCGAGCGCGGGAGGTGGCGGGCAGTGGCGCGGCGTTGCGGACGTTGGAAATGTTGATTGCGTCTTCGTCCGGGGGGGACGCGCCGGGCAAGCCCGGCGGCTAAACGAGGTGGACGATTGCCGAGAAATAAAAACATTTGACCAATCGCAACCCCGCCTCGCCCCGCGATTTCGAGCGTGTCTGTCAGAATGGCGCTGTCCGAAACCCGCGAAAACCTTCAGGCGCCCGACCCAATACAGAGGGATCACGTGTTTTCCAAGGACGCGGAGCCCCGGAGCATCGGTCACGCGCGGCCGAGCGACCCGGGATCCGTCACCCGCTTCCGCTGCGCCGATTGCAACGGCCAGGTGGAAGCGGCAGGCGCACCCCGGCGATTGGGTGCATCCTTTCGGATAGTTCGCGCCCACGCCGTGGTGCGTCGTCCGATTTTTGAGAATCTCGAGCGAAACCGCGCCGCGGCGGCACGCCGCGGCATTTCTGTGCTGCGCCGACCGGACCGGGATTTCCATTTTCTTCCCGGGCGGCGCGCGTAGAATATTGGCATGAGGGTTGGGCTGCTGGTTGCTGCAATCACGATCGCCCTGCTGGCGGCGCCGGCGATGGCGGGCGATCGCGCGGTGATCGTGCAAATCCAGGGGCAGATCGATGATTACAATCGGGATGCGCTTTTCCGGCGGTTCGATGAGGCGCGCAAGCTGGGGGCCAAAGTTGTCATCCTGAATGTGGACAGTTACGGGGGATTGCTCACCTCGGGGTTGGAAATTTCGCGATTCATCAAGCGGCAGGACGATCTGCACACCATCGCGTTCGTGCAGGACAAAGCGGTTTCGGCCGGGGCGATGATCGCGATGGCGTGCGACGAGATCGTCATGAGCGATTCCAGCAGCCTGGGTGATTGCGCGCCGATTTTCTTCGGGGTGCAGGGATTGGAGGCGCTGCCCCCGGCCGAGCGCGCCAAGCAGGAGGCGCCGGTGCTCCTGGATTTCAACGAGAGTGCGGCGCGGAACCACCACGATCCCCTGCTGGCCGCCGCCATGGTGGATGTCACGCGCACGGTCTATTGGGTGCAGAGCGACAAAGGCGAGCGGCGCTTCGTGGACGAGAAGCAATATGCCGACCTGATTGCCACGAAGCACTGGAGCGCCGTTGCGGGCGAGCCGTCTCCGATCAAGGGCAACGGCACGTTGCTGATCGTGGACAGCGCGCAGGCGGTAAAGTACGGCCTGGCCACGGGCGAAGCTTCGTCGGCGGCGGCGCTGGCGAAATCGCGCAATTATGATGTCGCCGCCGATCTGACCCCCGGCGTTGGTGAGAACATCGTGGAGGTCCTCAACGGCCCGATCGCGCGGGGAATTCTGATCGTAATATTCCTGCAGTGCCTGTACATCGTGCTGCACGCTCCAGGCCATGGCGTGGCCGAGACGTGTGGGCTGATTGCATTGGGACTAATGCTGGGTGTGCCGTATCTAACTGGGTATGCGCAGTGGTGGGAAATCCTTTTGATTTTCGTGGGCTTGGGGTTGGTCGCATTTGAGATCCTGTTACCGGGGCACTTGGCGCCGGGAATCACCGGAATCATCCTCGTGCTGTTTGGACTGGTGATGACGTTCGTCCCCGTGGAGCCGGGCGGGATGCCGTCGTTCCTGCACAATGCACATGCATCGTGGCTATCGATGCGGACGGGCGTCGAGGTGGTGGCCGCGGCGATGGGGGCATCGATGATCCTCTGGAGCATCATGGGCCGATTTCTGCCGAAGATGCCGTACTTCAATCGGCTGATCATCACAGCGACCAGCGGTCAGCAACCGACGGGCAGTTCAGTGCCGGTGGTGGAAGGCGTGGCGACCTGGCCGCCGCCAGGTGCCATCGGGCGAGCGGTTTCGGAGCTGCGTCCGGGCGGGTCGGCGGAGTTTTTCGATCCGGCCATCTCAGATACGCGCATCACGTCGGTTGTGAGTGAAAGCGGTTATTTGCCGCTCGGGTGCGAAGTCGTGGTACGGCAATTAGTTGGCCCAAGCGTGGTTGTACGCAGACGCAATTGACGCCGCACTGTGCCGAACTCGGGGAACATTGGGGTAGTTGCGTAATTTGTATGGGCGCTTGGGGACTTGGGTGCGGGGCGCACGATGCGGGTTTTGTATTGTAATCACTATTGTTGCAGGATATATTGGATGGTCTGAAGCGACGGAGGATGCCAGCCTGCACCCAAATACCTTGATCTAACCGGGACAGGTTTGGGAGGAAGGGAACATGCGTAAATATCTGATGCCAGTGGGAATGCTGGGTACCGGCGGTTGGATCGTTTCATCCGGCGCGGTGCTCTCCCTGACCGGGGCGGCCTCCGCGGCGGGAACCGCGACGCTTTCGCTCAACACCACCACCCTCCTGCCCAGCACGGCTGGTCAATCGCTCATCCTTGACATCACCGGCACGAGCGGCACGACGGCGATCGAAGGTTCCGACGTCTATGCTCAGATTAACAACGGAAGCGCCGGCGGTAATCCGCCTATCCTGGGCAATATCACCATGACTTCCGCGGGCGAAGTCTTCGCTGGATTCAGTCAGGGGACCACCGCGACCAGCGGCAATTGGATCGCCGCCAATGATGCGACCACCGAATCTGGTTCAGTGTCGGTGCCCGACACTGGTGAGCTGGCGATCCTGACGATCAGCACGGTCGGCATGTCCAGCGGGTCCTTCACCATACAATTTCATACAATCGACGGTAACACCGACGTGATCGATTCAGTCGGCCCCAGCGATATCACGCTTTCCGGCGCCGGCAATCTTTCGGGCGCGAACATCGAAGGCACGATCACGCTTGCCGTGCCGGAACCCACGTCGGCCGCGCTTCTGTGCACCGGCACTACCGGCATTCTCATGCGCCGCCGCCGTCGCAGCGCCTGATCATTCAAAATCCCACATCAGGCAAAAAGTAAAATCCCTGACATCAGCGGAATGTTGATGTTCAGGGATTTTGTGCAAGCGAGGGCGACGGGGCTCGAACCCGCAACCACCGGATCGACAGTCCGGTACTCTAACCAATTGAGCTACGCCCCCGGGAATATCCTCGCGCGATTCAATCTATTCGGCACTTTGGGGTTGTCAAGCGCGGCATTGCCGATTGCGGGACAAGGCAACCGCATTCTCTCTCTTCTCCCTCTCCCGGTACGCCGGGAGAGGGTTGGGGTGAGGGCTCTGTGAACGAATCGGAAAAAAGACCCTCACCCTGACCCTCTCCCGGCGTACCAGGAGAGGGGAAGACAAGCGCGCGTTGGAGAATGCGATCACCCTGGATTGCCGGATGCCTGGGGACAACCTGACTTTTATTGGATCGTCAATTGGCAATCGGCGATTCGCCATGTATATACTCCGCCCCAATGATCCTCGCCGGTGTGGACGAAGCGGGATATGGACCGTTGCTCGGTCCTCTGGTCGTGGGATGCTGCGCATTCGATATCGGGGACATTGATTCAGATACGCTGCCCTGCCTGTGGAAACGCCTGTCGCGGATGGTTTCAAAGAAGCGGTCCGCCTCCGGCCGCAAGCTTCACATCAACGACAGCAAGCTGGTCTATTCGCCTTCCACCGGGCTGAAAGAGCTGGAGCGCTCGGTGCTGGCGGTCCTGGCGGCGGCGATGGAGGCGCCGGAGGACCTGACGGGATTGTTCTCACGAACGGCCCAGCATGTATTGGCGGAGCTGGCGGATTATCCCTGGTACAGCCCCTGCCCCGATGAGCAATTCCCGCTGGAGCAGGAGGCAATGTCCATCCAGGCAATGGCCAACGCGCTGCGGCAGGAGATGCAGCGCACCGCCACGCTTTGCGTTCACCTGTCGGCGCGGGTCGTGCTGGAACGGCAGCTCAATACGCAGATCAAGGCGACGCGCAACAAGGCGTCGGTTCTCTTTTCGACCACCGCGATCCACCTGGAGGATCTATTGCGCCGCCACGGCCATGGTCCGCTGACCATCATCTGCGATCAGCATGGTGGGCGCGAGCACTATGCCTCGCATCTACGCCTGATGTTCGAGCAATGGTCTCTGGAAATTCTTTCCGAGGGAGACGGACTGGCCCAATACAACCTCCACCGCAACGGAAACACCGTGCGCCTGATCTTCCGCGAGAAAGCGGAGATGAGTTGCCTGGCGGTGGCGCTGGCGTCGATGCTGAGCAAATATCTCCGCGAAACGCTGATGCGCCGCTTCAACGCGTTCTGGACGCAGCACTGCCCGAAGGTGGCGCCGACGGCCGGCTATTACGGCGACGGCGCGCGATTCCTGCGCGACATCGCTCCGAAGCGCCGCGAGTTGGGAATTCGCGACGAGCAGTTGGTCCGCTCGCGCTAAAATACCGATCAGGTAAATTGCGATGCCACGTTTACGTATCGCATCCGCGTCTCGTAGAGCGCGGTGTCCAGCAGCTTTTTTTCCTCGTCGCTGAGGTTCCCACGCGTCTTTTCCTCCAGGACGCCCAGCATATCGATCTGGTGCTTGGCCATATCGAGGTTGACCTGCGGCTCGCTGCCCCGCGCGCTCAGATCGCCCAGGTAGAACAGAATCTGCGTGAGGATGGATTGCACCAGCGTCATGAAGTTGGCGGCCGGCATTCCTTCGGGACGATTTCGCGCCGCGCCGGCTGTTGCGCCCGCCTTCGGCGCCGCTGGTCCGACGCCAACGCTGGCGGCAGACGGCGCCGACATGGTCACCGCTTCCTTAGTCTTGCGCGCCTCTTCATCGGCCAGCCGTTTTTTTTCCTCCTGCGCCTGGCGTTTCCAATCGGTGTCGATGTGAAGTGATGGTTTTTCTTCGGACATTCTGGATCTCCATAACAGAGCCGGCCGGTGCTACAGAGCCGGGCCGTGTCGGCCCGGAATTTACCGGGGCGGCACGCCCCGGCTCTGTGAAAGAATCATCGCGTCGTCTCCTGCCGTCGAACGTAGTCGACGACTCGCATGTAATAATCCTGGTTCCACACCCATTTCACACTGCCGCATTCGGCCCACCATACTTCGCCGGGCTGAATCGGCCAATGTCCGGTCATCGATTCGCCCAACCAGCGCTTGAGCCATTTGCGAATATCCTTGCCATCGACGGCGGCTCGGATAACGCAATGGACATGGTCGGGGCCAGCGGCAACCGTAATCAATTCCCAGCCACCGCGGCGGCAGATTGGCGGAACGGCGCGCTCGATGAACTGGCGTTGCTGGATTGTCAGGATGCGAATGGGGAAGCGCAGGAGACTTTTTTCCTCACGCTGCCAATCCCCATCCGTGCCGATGATCGCGTCACCGAATTCATTTTCAGAGCGGTGGACAGTACCGCGGGCGTCGCCGTGGAGGCGCGTGCCGTAGGTGCCCCAGGTGATGTGATACGCCAGGGGAAAAGCGGCGCGCGGAGCCGGGCCGTGTCGGCCCGGAAATTCACCGGGGCGACACGCCCCGGCTCTATTTTTGCTTTTAAAGTCCACTTTCATTTACCGCGACTCCGTGCGCTTTGAGCGTGTTGATTTGCACGACCTTTGCCGCTTCGGAGTCTCTCACATTGTCGCTGTGACAGGCAGCTTTTTTCCCCTTATGGGCCAGCTTCATGATCTCCTCCGGGGTGAGATTACCGCGCTTCTGCAGAATTTCAGCACCCGCGCTGCTCACACCGGGGCTGGATTGAGCGCGTTTGGCCGGCTGGGCGGATTCGTCCTTGCCGGAATAAAACTCGACGATCTCCTTGCTGATCCGGACGCTGCACCAGTCGTGGCCGCACATGGCGCAGAAATCGGTGTCGACTTCCAGGTCCTCGTCGTGATAGGCGCGGGCCAGCTCCGGGTCGAAGCTCAAATCGAAATGGCGTTGCCAGTTGAGGGCGGCGCGGGCTCTGGTCAGCTCGTCATCGCGGTCGCGCGAGCCGGGAATGCCCAGGGCGACGTCGGCGGCATGGGCGGCGATCTTGTACGCCACGCATCCCTGCTTCACATCGTCCATCTTGGGCAGGCCCAGGTGTTCCTTGGGCGTGACATAACAGAGCATGGCGGCGCCGTGATACGCCGCGGCGGTCGCGCCGACGCAACTGGTGATGTGGTCATAGCCCGGGAAGATGTCCGTCACCAGCGGACCCAGAACATAAAACGGCGCCCCATGACAGAGCTTGCGCTGCAATTTCATGTTGTATTCGATTTGATCGAAGGGGATGTGCCCGGGTCCTTCAACCATGACCTGGCAGCCGCGCGACCAGGCGCGCTCGGTCAGCTCGGCCAGTGTGGCCAGCTCGCGGAGCTGCGCCTCGTCGGTGGCATCCGCCAGCCCGCCGGGCCGCAGGCCGTCGCCCAGGCTGAAGCTGACATCGTATTCCCGCATGATCGCGCAGATCTCGTCGAACAGTTCATACATCGGGTTCTGCTTGTTGTGGTGGAGCATCCACTTGGCCAGCAGGCTGCCGCCGCGGCTGACGATGCCGATCACGCGGTTGCGCACGAACGGAAGATGCTCGCGCAGAACGCCAGCGTGAATCGTGAAATAATCGACGCCCTGCTTCGCCTGCTTCTCCAGCTCGCGAAGGATCAGGTCATAACTGAGCTCTTCGATCGAGCGGCCCAGGATCATGGAATAGATCGGCACCGTCCCGATCGGCACGGTGCTGTTCTGGATGATCGCGGTGCGGCACTCGTCGAGGTTCCCACCGGTGGACAGGTCCATCACGGTATCCGCCCCCCACCGCTGGGCCCAGTAGAGTTTTTCCAGCTCCTGATCCGTCCCGCTGGAAACAGGGGATGCGCCCATGTTTGCATTGATCTTGGTCAGGCCCGCGCGGCCGATGCACATCGGCTCCAGCTTGTACGTCAGGTGCACCTTGTTGGCCGGGATGATCATCCTGCCGGCGGCGACCTCGTCGCGAATCTGCTGGGCGTTCAGATGCGGCTCATGCGGGGCGACACGTTTCATTTCCGGCGTGATCATGCCGCTGCGTGCCGCTTCCAATTGCGTGCTGGGCCGCCCATCGGCGGCTCCGGCGAAATCCATCGCGGTGATGGGCGACACCGATGGCATGCCCGGCGTGTCGGGAGAGCTAAACGCATACGCCGTCCCTACCCTGCCGCGGTGCGCGAACGATCCCGGCGTCGTTCCCGCCGAAGTGCTGGATGGATTGTCCCCAATTGGAGGCAGCGCGTAGGAACGATCGACATCAATGTTTGCCTGGGTCATGGCCAACTCCGTTCTGCTTTTCAGGGATAGTGCGGACGAAGGGTATTCATTCGCTTCCCTACGCCGGCATCATCCGGATCAGGTCTAAGGGTTTGATCTCAGGTCGCCACCAACGCGGCGAACACCCCTAGCGAATCAGTGCGAAAGTCTAGGCCGATACGAACGGTTCTGCAACCCTCAAAGCTCGCGCAGGAAGCCTGCGATGGCGGAATTGACGTGCTCGGGCTGCTCCATCGATGACATGTGTCCGGCATCGGCGATCACCGTCAGCATCGCGTTGGGAATCGCCTGCTGCATCGTCTGGCCGATCTGCGCAGGTGTGATCTGGTCCTGCGCTCCAAAAATAAGCAGCGTTTTGACGGAAATCGATGGGAGAAAGTCACTGTAATCCGCTCGATCGCGCATGGCGGCCAGGGCGTATTGGATCGTCTGGGCCGGACACTGTTCCATGATGCCACGCAGGCGCGGACCGCAACGGGCGCCCGGCGCCGCCATCTTGGGAAACATCTGGTCGGCGACGGCGGCGGCACCCTCGGTGCGCGCCAGTTCGATCATCGCATCGCGCCCGCGGCGGCCCTCGGGCGTATCGGCGGCGGCGCGTGTGTCGATCAGGATCAGCCCGCGCAGATCGGTGGGATATTTTTTGGCGAGGGCAAGTGCGGCATATCCGCCCATCGACAGCCCACCCAGCACGCAAGGCAGCGCGCCAATCCGACGCAGCAGTTCGTGGATGTCATCTGCCAGCGATTCAATGCTGAACGGTCCGCCCGCGGTGGATTTTCCGAATCCGCGCAGATCTGGCGTGATCACGCGGCACATCGAGGAAAGTCGATCGACCTGGTCCGCCCACACACGCTGGTCCAGTGGGAACCCATGCAAAAGTGCCAACGGCGTCCCCGCGCCGCGCTGAACGTAATGGAGCGTTGTGCCGTGAAGCGTCTCTTCCGCCATCGGCGAGCCATGCTACAGGCGGCCGGCTGTCAAAGATATCAGCCGCCGTCTACAATCGCCCGCCAGACGGAGACAGGATGCCCGCCGACGAACACAGGATGCCCGCCTTCGATCTGGATCACCTGAAGCTGACGGATTTCATGGACATTGCGACGCTGCAGGAGATCCAGGACAGCTTCGCCGCCGTCGCTAATGTGAGGGCGACGATCACCGATGCAACCGGCAACACGCTGACCCAGCCGGCGCCGACCAGCGAATTCCTCACCCGCCAGCGCGCCATCGCGGCGGCGGAAGAACAGCAGCAGGGGCCGCAGCGCGAGGGAGCGGAATACGTCGCGCCCATCATGGTGAACAACCAGCGGCTGGGAACCATCCGCATGACCGCCAAAAGCGGCCCCGCCGCCCCGGACGAGGCGCGGCTCTCCTCCCTGGCCCAGAAGCTCGGGTTGGAACCAAAGCAGATGAAGCAGGCGGCGTCGCATTTGCTGCGGCAGCGCAGCGCCAAGCCGGCGGCGATCCAGTTTTTATACCTTTTGGCCAACGCCATCGCCCGGCTCTGTTACCAGGAATTCCAGCTCCGCCAGCGCATCAACGAACTGACGGCGGTCTATAACGTCACGATGATGCTGGCCGACGCGCGCAACCTGGAAAAGGTGCTGCAGCGCACGGTTGAAGTGGTCTGCGAGGTGATGCAGACCAAGGCCGCATCGCTGCGCCTGATCGATCACGACCATGACGAGCTGGTCATCAAGGCTGTGCACAACCTCTCGCGGCAATACATCAACAAGGGTCCGATCCGGCTGAGCAAGGCGGCCATCGATCAAACGACATTCGGTCCGCAGGGTTACGAATACGTTCCCAATATGAGCCAGGACCAGCGCGTGCTGTACCCCGAGGAATCGAAACGCGAGGGGATCGTCTCGATGCTGTCGGTGGCCATGCGCTACAAGGGAACGGCGCTGGGCGTGTTGCGCGTCTACACGGCACAGGAACAGGCGTTTTCGTCGTTCCAGATCGACTTGCTCAAGGCGATCGCCGCCCAGGCGGCGGCGGCGATTGAGAATGCGCGGCTGGTCGAAGAATCCATCGCGGCGCAAGCGCTGGAGCGGCAGGTGCAGGTCGCGGCGCAGGTTCAGCAACGTATGATCCCCAGTCATCCGCCCACAATTGCGGGGATCGACCTGGCCGCCGTGTATGTTCCCTGTTATGAGCTCGGGGGAGATTTCTATGACTTCATCGAGCTGCCCAACGACAACCTGGGATTGGCGATCGCCGATGTGAGCGGCAAGGGCGTCCCGGCCAGCCTCACCATGGCGGCGGTCCGCGCCGCTCTGCGGGCGCAGATCGACAACGTCTACAACCTCAACGAGGCGATCAACCGCATCAACGTCACCGTCTGCCGCGACAGTGAAATCGGTGAATTCGTCACCCTGTTTTACGGTGTGCTCGACGCCAAGACGCGGCGCTTCACCTACTGCAACGCCGGTCATCCGCCCGGATTGGTTTTGCGCGACGGCAAAATCATCGAGCTGTCCAGCAATAACATGGTCCTGGGCGTGGACCGCGATGAACGTTACACGCAATCTCTGATGGACCTGCGGCGCGGCGATATTCTGCTGCTCTACACCGACGGGCTGACCGACGCGATGAACTTCGATCAACAGACATTCGGCCGTCAGCGGCTCACCGAGGCGTTTCGCGAGGGCGGGACGACTGCGGACGTCGTAGCGCAGAACATCCTGTGGCACATGCGGCGTTTCGCCGGACTGACCCGGAGGACGGACGACGTGACGATGATCGTGGTGAAGGTGAAATAACGCGGTCGATCAGCGCCGTGGGGACTTCATTCGCCCTGCCCCAAGGGGAAACGGAGCCATCGACGGACGGTCTTACCGACCCGCTTGCGGAACCACAGCAGCCGCAGCCGCAGCTCCAGGCGTTGCAGCGCGATGTCCACCGCCCCGCGTCGCCGCGCGCGGGCGAGCCACATCAGGGCGGTTTCGTACCGGCCGATGTGCTCGTGCGCCAGCGCCAGGTTATACATCGCCAGCGTGTCATCGGGCTCCTTGGACAACACGGTCATGCAACTGGCGATGCCTTCCTGATAATGGCCGCGCGAGAACTGGGCAACGGCCAGGTTCTGCCAACCGCTGACCTGTTGCGGACGGATCGTGACCAGCCATTTTAGACATGCCAGCGCCGCCCGGCTTTCCCCCGTGTCCATCAGGAGGTTGGCCAGCTCCAGGAGCAATTTCGGCTCATCCGGCCGCAGCTGCAGCTCGGCGCGAAGCTGGTTGCGGGCGCCTTCGAGGTCGCCACGGCGGTGGCAGATCCGCCCCAGATGCATGTGGGCGCCGGCCAGCGTCGGATCCAGTTGCAGCGCGGCGTTGAACGCCTCGGCGGCGTCCTCGTCTTCATCGCTGAGCAGGAGGAATCGGCCATGGTGGTAATAACCACCGGGATGATTCGGTGAAAGTTCGATGGCGCGGCGGAATTTCTCACCGGCCTCGTCGCGGCGGCCCATTTCGATTAGCAGCTCGCCCAGCTCCAGCAAGGTCCGTGTACGGCCGGGATTGTGGCGAAGATCCGTCAGGAAATGCCGCCGCGCCTGCTCCAGGTCACCTTTTTTCCAATAGGCCTGGCCCAGGCGAACGTGGATATCGGCCTGTTGACCATGGCCATGCAGATCCAGCGAGCGAATCCAGCAGAATATCGCCTTGTCGTAAAGCCCCCGCGCCTCCAGGCTGCATCCGATATTGTAATAACAGTGCGGGCAATGCTCTTTGTAGAGCCGGGCGGTGTAGAACATCTCCTCGGCAAGCTCGTGCTCGCCCTTCTGGGCGTGGACGATAATACGGTTGCAATAGGAAGGCTCGAATGTGGAATCGATCTGCTCGATTCGTTGGAAGGTTTCGATGGCCCGATCGAGGCGCCCGGTCCGATACAGATCGACGCCCAGATGGTTCAGGGTATGCAGATCATTTGCATCAATGCTGTCGGCCTGCCGATAAGCATCAAGGGCCTCCTCAAAGCGACCCATCTCGTCGAGGATCAGTCCCATATTGAAGAACCAGGACGAGTTATAGGGATTGATGCTGGTAGCGGCCCGAATCTCGCGCAGCGCTTCGTGCCATTTGCGCTGCTCGAAAAATTGCTGGGCCTTCTCGACCCGACGCTCGGCATCGCTCCAGTCGTTCATCGCCAGACCGCCGCAACGAGGTATGAGAATTTCTCTATCGCGGCGCTACTTTAGCAATCAGTTTGATCGGATGGCAAGGCGGTGTGCGCTGATTTTTCGTGTAATTTTGATCTCCCCCACCGCCCGGCCGCGTGCGGCTTTGCCCGCCGGCACACTTCGGGTAACTTCGGCTGCACTACACTGACCGCAATGGCAATCGCGATTTTTGAAAAGCCCAGACCCGTGACCACCCACGTGGCCATGCTGTCCGGAACGACCCCATCGCCGCCGCGTTTTTTGAAAGTCGCCCGTCGCAAGTCCAGAACCGTGGCGATTTGGATTCTGACGGCGGCGATCCTTCCGTTCCACCTGGCGCGGGCGCAGGCGCCCCCGCCGGCATCGCAGCCATCGGGCGCCGCCTCAGCCCTGGCGATCGTGCAGGATCCGGATGCCTCCAAGGAAGCGCGCGAGCTGGCGGCACAGCGCCTGGTCGCGTCCCACAGCGATGATATCCGCCCCGTTCTGCTTAAATTCCTCGTCAACGACCACGGCTCCCAGCTGGCCGTGGCCCAGGCGCTGGGCTCGGTCTCCTGGCCCGATCCGGCATTTGTCCAGCCGCTGGAATCCCTGCTGGGCAACCACGACGCCACTCTCGCCGGCGCCGCGGCAACCGCGCTGGCGCAATACAGCACGAATTCCGACGTATTGCAGCACCTGGTTGCCGCCGCCCGTGCCGCCGCCAGCGATGATGCACGTGTGCCCATCATCCACGCGATCGCTGCGTTCGATCAGAAGCCGGCTGCCGCAGCATTGATCGACCTGCTGCATGGAGATGCCCGCACTGCGGCCGCCGCCGCCGATGCCCTGGTGGATATGACCGGACTGGACGATCTGGGCCATGATGTTCGGCGATGGGAACAATGGTGGGACCAGAATGGAAACCGTCCGGAAACCGAGTTCGAGGCGGATATCCGTGTGCAGCGCGCCGCCGCATTTGAGCGGCGCGTGGCGCGCCAAAACCACGCCGACGATGTCGTCGCGCGCCTGTTGAACGACCTGTACGTGGCCGCCAAGCCGGAACAGCGGCAGGAGATGCTGATCCGCTACCTCCGTTCCCCCGACCCCAAAATCCGCGTCCTGGGCGCCAACCTGCTGCGCGACAGCCGGGATGAGCCCGGGCGCGCCTGGCCGGCAGCAATGAAAGAGGCGCGCGGGATGCTCGGGGACGTTTCGCCCGATGTCCGCGCCGCCGCTGCTTACGCCCTGGACAATGACGCCGATTCGGCCGCCGACATGATCGCCCAGTTGGCCGTGGAGCCGCAGGATTCGGTACGGCTGGCGTTGATCCACTCATTGGCCCCGCTGCACGATCCGGCGGCAATCACGCTAATGATCAAGTGCGTGGAGAGCGACCCGTCCCTGGCCGTGCGGGCGGAGGCCGCCGATGGTATCCGCCAGGGGGCTGACATCGTCATCAAGGACCCGCAGCTCCGCCAACACGCCATCACCGCGCTGCGGGCGCTTCTGGAAAGCAGCCAGACACCCGGGACGCAGGACGCGCGCATGAATGCAGCCGCCGCACTGGGCGCGCTGCGCGATCAGTCGTTGCTGGGGCTTTTCCTGAATCTGGTCGGCCCGCGCGAGCCGGTGCGGGTGCGCGCGGTAGCGCTGCGGGCGCTGGCGGATTTGCCCGATCCATCGCAGGTCATTCAGACCATCGCCAGCTTCCTCAGCGACGATGAGCCGGAAATCCGCCTGGCAGCGGTGGAAGCGATGGGCGAGCTGCCCCAGCCCCGCCCCGATTACATGAGCAATCTCGTCGAGCGGATGAATGATTCCCGCCCGGATATCCGCGCCGCGGCTTGGACGGCGCTGCAAAAATGGCTGACCGAGCCGCTGGCCGAATCCGATCTGAAAATCCTCGCTGATGAATTGCGCGCCGATCCGGCCAAGCAACTTCTGGTTCTACAGACGCTGGCCGACCGACTGGGCAAGGACGTGGCGAACGCTTCCTCCGATCAGCAGCGCCAGGATGCCGCAGGGCACCTAGCCGAGCAGCAACAGAACATCGGTGATCTGAAGATGAGCGTGAACCTGCCCTCCGAAGCCGCCGACCAGTACCAGGCGGCGCTGCGCTTCTGGCAGACCAATCCCGATACCTCACCCGAGGTGGTCCAACAGCTTTGCCGAGACGTGGTGACGGCCCAGTTGGAGGCCAAGAAATGGACGGATGCTGCCACCTTCGCGTCAACAGCGACCAAGCAATACAGCGTCCAGATGCCGCCCATCATGGAAATGGTCGGGGCGCCCTTCAAGCTCAAGGCGGATCAGCTCCTGGAATCGGGCGCGCCTGGTGCGTACGACGACGCGATGGGGTTTTTCGCCGCCGTGGACAAAATGGATCCGCCGCTGCAGAGCATTTACAAGGATCAAGTGCAGTCCGATCGAGCCGCCATTGAGGCCAAACACATCCAGCAGGCGACGTCTCGTCCTTAACCATCCTTCTGACCGGCCAGCACAAAACGATGGCCGAAATGCCCGTGATATTTCAGGTACGCCAGGCCCGCGCGTTTCGCCAGTTGGATCGCCTCGTCCTCACTGAACGCCTGCAAGACACTGACCGATGCGTCGTGGCGAACCATCGGGTTGGAGAATGCCGTGAAAAATCTGATCCAATGATATGCCCGGCGATGTCGAAGCAAATCGGCGATGACCACACCGCGGCGTGCCAGGCGGTCCATGGTCCGCAATACCACGACCGCCTGCTCATCGGTCAGATGATGCAGGAACATGGCCGTTATCGCATAGTCGAATGCGCCGTCGGCAAATGGCATTGCCAGCACGTCCCCGCGCACAATTCTGAGTCGTGGATGATCGGCGGCATGGGCCGCAGCGATGGCGGCGGTGGCGCCGTGACGTTCCACCCCGACGATCCGCACGTCCAAACCGCGCCGATCCGCCCAGCGCAGGATCGCCAGCGGAATATCCCCCGAGCCGGTGCCCAGATCGACGACGCGAATCGTCTGCCCGCGCTTCCAGGACCGGCTGAATCGCTGCAGATACCGCAGCGTCGCCCGGGTGTATCCCAGAAAAAAGTTGATCCGCCGGATGAATCTCAGGCTGCGTTGCAGTTGCGCCGGGTCGGCAGAGGGATCGTCCATCCATTCCGGAACAAGATCGGCCGACCTGGCGCGGGATCGCCAGTCACGGGATGCTGCGTTCACGTTTCCGGCCCCCCGGCCGAGGGGATGAGCGGTTCGATCCGCGCCAACTCCGCGCGGGCCCACTGAATTTGCCGCTCCGTATGCAGCCGCGCCAGGGCGCGCAGCAACAACTGCCGCGCCCGCTCGTACTGGTTCAGATAGCGCGCGTAAATCATCCCCAGCATCAGCTCCACCTGCTCGATCTGCTCGTAGTTGGGGTAATGCGTCATGAACTGCTCGTACACCTCGGCCGCCTGCGTATAACTCTGCTGGCTCGCCAGTTGGTTGGCGACATCGAGCTGTGCTTGACGCGATAGGACCTGCGTAGGATCGAGTTTTTTCAATTCCTGAAAAAGAAACGCCGCGTGGGGAAGATTATGATGTGCGATCGCTTCGCTGATCTCGGCGCGCAGTTCAAGCATGCGCATCGTGCGCGGATCGGGCTCGCTGGGGCGTACGTCAACCGGCTGCGGTGGAACATAGGCGAACGGGTTGTAACCCTGGCTGACCATTTGCCGGTATTGCCGCCGGCGGTTCCACCGCGACGCCAGCGCCAGCACGTCGAACTGATCGCGCGGCAAGAGACCCAGCGCCAGCAGAAGCAGGCAGATCGTCAGGCCGAACACCGCCCCGCTGAGATGCGCCACGTGCGCCACCGCCTCGCGCCCCCCCATCAACTGCGGCCAGAATTGGCCGACCACATCCTGCGCGAAGGTGAAAAGAACGAACCAGATGCTGGCGATCTCCACCGCGCCGATGAAAAAGATCAGGAAGTAAAAAATACTGATGTTAGACCGCGGCAACAGGACCAGATATGCCCCCGCCACCGCCGCCACCGCGCCGCTGGCGCCGATGACCGGCGTCTGCTCGAACGCCACGTGCCCGATCCCCGCGAACACACCGCCGGCGAGATAGAACATCAGATATCCGAACTGGCCCATCCGGTCATTGATGTTGTTTCCAAAGATGTAAAGAAACAGCATGTTCCCCAGGACGTGCAGCCAGTTCTCGTGCAGGAATTGGTAGGTGAAGTATTGCCATAGCGCCGGGTCCTGCGGGTTGAGCGCCCCCACATCGCGCACCGGCCGGCCATGGATCAATGCCAGCGGGCCGTGAATAGCCGAATCGGACGAGACGCTCGTGGCGATAAAGATCGCCACGTTCAGGCCGATCAGGCTCCAGTTCATCCACGGCACACGCCGCAGCGGACAATCAGTGCGAAACGGAATGATCATGGCGGGCGCCCGTTACATCAATGATAGGGCCGATGTGGGCGTGGCAAAACATCGGGTTCATTATGTTTGATCATGCGAAGCCGCCGGCCCCCGCGGCTCCATTTGACCTCGTTCATGTACGACTCGATGAGCAGGATTCCCCGCCCGCTGCAGCGTTCCAGGTTCTCCTCGAGAGTGGGGTCGGGAACATGCGCGCGACGGAACCCGACGCCTTCGTCTTCGATGATAATTTCCGCCTTCTGCGGTGTGACGGTGGCGCGGACATGCACCTTTTTTTTCGGGTCGAGCTGATTGCCGTGGCGGATCGCGTTGGTCAGCGCTTCTTCCAGCGCCAGCTTGATAGCGAAAGTGGATTGGCTGTTGAAGCCCCCTTTGGTCACATCGTCGAGAATCCGCTTCTGCACTTCGCGCGAAGCGGCGAAATTTGACGCGATCGTGGTGCTGAAGGTTGCCCGCTGGCGGCCCATACGCTTCGACCCGGTCGTGTCCATAGTTCTTCGATCCGACCGGGTGCCGCAATTTACTCGTCGAAGCTGCTGATCGCTTCCACACGCGTCGGCCGAATTTTGAACAGCTTGTTCAACTTCGTGATCACAAAGACCTCGAAGATCTGCGGCTTGATGTTGGTCAGCCGAAGCTGGCCGTCCTTCTGCTTGATCTTGTTGTTCACGTTGATCAACATCCCCAGCGCCGCCGATGAGAGGTGATCCACGTTGGCAAAATCCAGCAACAGCCGTGGCTTTTCCCGCTCATCGATCAGCGCGCCCAGCGACTGGCCGATCTCCGCGATGTTCCCTTCATCCAGAATCTTGTTGTTGGTGAACTCGACGATGCGGATGTCTTTCTGATTGGTGACGGAGACCGGAGGGATGGATTCGGCCATGCCAGTTCCCAGGCAAGAGATCGGCAGAGCACGTTCGCCCGAAAGCACACCAATTGCGCTGTGCGACTCCGCCCTGTCAACCTGTAGAAATTACGGCCTGGATAAAAGACTGTCAAGATTGCAGAAGACCCGGTAGTGGGTCAGTTTGAAATCTCGAATTCGTGAATTCCTTTGACATCGCGCCGTCATTCTGGCATGGTCGGGTCATGCTTAAACGATCAAGAATGCCCCGCGATCCTAACCAGCTCGCCAAGATGATCGTCGATATGGCCACGGGAAACGCACCGGCGGAGCCGACCGGACCAACCAAGAATCCCGCTGCCGTTGCGCTGGGGAAGCTGGGCGGTCCTAAGGGCGGCAAGGCAAGGGCGGCGGCACTATCGCCAGCCCGACGCAAGGCCATCGCCAAGAAGGCGGCGGCGAAGCGATGGGCGAAATAACATTCAAAGCTTATAGCGTTTTTCTATTTTGCCGGTTCTAGCGCTAAGCTGGCAGACGGTTGGCACGTTCATCTCTTTCGCCGTCTGTACTATGAGTGGCCATGCCCTAATGATCTTCCAGGCAAAGTCTTGCCAGCGCAAATTCATCCATCCGCAGGAAAGACAGATAAAGGATAATTGCGCCTCTTTTAGGGCGAGTCGTTCTACTTTGTTTGTGAGGATGCGCCCATCGCCGCAGATAACGATGGGTTTTTCTGCCCAGGTTGATACGGTTTTGATCCAATCGACATCAGCGGTCCCAGGCTTGAAATGGGCTAGAAATGGCCTGATTTCGTTTCGCCGTCGAATGCTCGCACAAGGCCGTTAGCCTTGTGCATAAAGCATTCGTCCGTGAAAAATATCATGCAGCTATTCCGTATTCAGACTCAAAACTGACGGCATTCACAACATCGCTCGGCTTTACGCCATACAAATCCGCGACAAGCGGGGCATTTTTGTCGTTCGCATTATATTGGCCTGCCAGCACAAACGTCGTGATTCCCGTCTGTTTCACCACGGGCTTGCCGAAGCCAACACCAGGATCGATTACAACGCCTTCCGCTATATTCCATCGGTCCGCGAGTTTTGTAATCGAGCCATACTCGATATGGCTCAAGTAGCTCCGCATTTCAGTAAACCAATTTTGCCGATCAAGAGCATCGACCAATGCAGCATCCGATTCAATGATTATTCTGCCGTCCCCGCAACACAGATCAGCATGAGCAAAGGGGTGCGAAACGCCCATTTCCCTTTTCATTTTTTTGTATACGGCCCGAATCCTTGACGTTGGGATATTCTCGGTATAGAAAAACCGAGCAACGTAAGCCTCAATTAAGTCGAGGAAGCTAACTGCAAAATCTCCGTCAATGGGCTGGTATTCAGACTTGAGGATCGCTCCGCGACCCGCCCCATCTGTGCGCCCCTTAAACCAAGATCGCAGGGTTGCATAGGGAAGGTGCGCATAGCGCGCAGCATCGACCAATCGATACACACCCTTTCCCATCATCCGACCCGCCTCTCCGGTAACATCGTTTTTATATCGTCTCTTCATGGGTGTATCAAGCCGCTAATTCCTTGTCACTATTGGATTTGCGCTAAGTCGTTCTGTGGAATTCACTTAGAAAGAGGTAAGTTTTCTATAAAAGACAATTGACAATGCTTAAGCGTTCACGTATAAGGGTCAGTATGAACAAGCTGGATACCGCTGACCGGGTTCGCGTGATTTCGGCTCTTGTGGAAGGATGTTCGATCCGTTCGACCGTCCGCATGACCGGAGTTGCCAAAAACACCGTCGCCAAGCTGCTGGTGGAAATCGGTGAGGCGTGCAAGGCGTATCACGATGACCACGTTTGCCACCTGCTGACCAAGCGCGTGCAATGCGATGAAATCTGGGCCTTTTGCTACGCGAAACAAAAGAACGTCCCGGCCGAAAAAAAGGGCCAATTTGGCTACGGAGATATCTGGACCTGGACCGCGCTGGATTCGGATTCGAAGCTCATAATCAGCTACATGGTCGGCCTGCGCGATGCGGGATATGCCCACGAATTTATGAATGATGTCGCCAGCCGACTTGCCCGCAAGGTTCAATTGACCACCGATGGTCTGGGAGTCTATCTGAACGCGGTGGACGATGCTTTCGGCGGCGACGTTGACTATGCCCAGCTTGTGAAGATTTACGGTGCGGAACGGCCCGGAGAAGCCCGCTACAGCCCGGCCAATATCGTCGGCGTGAGGTCCGAGGAAGTCTGCGGAACACCCATCCCCCGCGACATTTCCACCAGCCACGTTGAGCGCCAGAATCTGACCATGAGGATGTCGATGCGGCGGTTTACCCGGCTGACTAACGCTTTTTCAAAGAAGGCAGAGAATCACGCCGCGATGGTGGCGCTTCACTTCATGCACTACAACTACTGCCGGATTCACCAGACGCTCCGCGTCACCCCGGCGATGCAGGCGGGGCTGACGGATCATGTTTGGGAAATTGAGGAGCTTGTGGCCTTAATCGGTTGATGGTTTGCATTCCCACAGAACCTTTACCAGCAGTCCCCACGACAGAATCTGCAACACACCCCCAAAGACAATGAGGGCCGCTGCCGCAATCCCCATTGTATATTTGTCTGTACCGGCCGTCATCGCAGACCATGCAATTGCCGTATTAATTCCCCAACCAAGAAGGCACGCCGCCGCTGGATTCAACACGGAAAGTGTTAGCACCTCGGACGCGGAGAACGGATATGTTCTCACCTTGCGTTCCCTCTCATCGACCTTGTATTTGGCGGGGCCTTTGCGCGGGCGAGTAGCAATCGTCTTATTTGGGTCAGACGTAATTGATCCGGGGGCCTCAGCCATTGGAAACCCCCTGCGGTACATCCGATGTCTTGGGCTCTTCGGATGGTTTTTGCTCTTTTAAAGTCTGTTCCGCCGGAATAAGCCCCATCACAATCGCGCTGAAGAATACAAGATGGCCACATTTGGCGCAAAAGATTCCTACCATTGGAACCGTTATGCCGCCGATTCGAGTGCCAGCACTTGTGTAAGTGGGCGGATTTGGCATCGTGTCGGCCAAAATCCAATTTTTCGTACCGCACATGCTGCATACACCAATTCCCGCTTTTTCGTTTAACCACGCAAGGGCCTTGCTCCTTTCCTCTTCCGTTATCCGACCCTCTTTGTCCGGCATAGTGACCTCTCGCGCTTGTCTGCGCCCCTACTATGCCCAATCTCGGAGATTCTGTAAAATTTGAGGGAAAAACGGATTTCATTTCAAACTGACCCACTACCGAAGACCCATAGCGCGCCTTCCACGCTCGGGCAGCAACCGATCGCCCTTAATTTGCCGTCGTTCCGGCTTGCTGATATCTTCCGCCTGAACCTCGTCTTCACAGCTTTTTCAGGGAACCGCCATGCAACAGCTCCGTTTTGTCCTCCCTGCTTTCGCGCTGTTCGCCGTCTTTTATCCGATGCCGCGCCTCCAGGCGCAAACGCGCCCGGAATCAGATCGCGTCAAGATCGAACTGGAGGTGGATGCGCTGTCGGCCTTGGTCGATCTGCAACTGACCCCCGACCAGATCAACGCCCTGAAGGACCTGGCATCCGACACCGCGGCCACCGTGGACGATTCACCCGCTCACGCGGATGCCGATTACCAGGCGGCGCTCAAAGAGGTGCGCAATGCCCTGCTCAGCCACGACGAGGACCGGATCGATCAAGCCCAGGATAAGCTGGCTGCCTTGACCGAGAAACAGGATCCGGATTCCGAACCGGATTTTGAAAATACCTCCGCCGCCAAGGCCAAGGCGCCCGATTTTCTCAAGACACTTTCAGTCAGCCAGATCGCGCACTACATCGCGCAGAATGCCGACGACATCGACGATCCGGGCAACACGCTGGTCGATGCCTTGCACCAATCCCGGACTCTCTCCGACGATGATTTTGCGAGTTTCCGCGACGACACTGCGGAGGAATTGGGGTTGCTGGCCGGGGGCACCAACCCGTCAAGGTCCTCCGGAATTATTCAAAAGGTCGCCCATTTTCTTAACCGCGCCCGAAAGCTATCCCCGCAAGAATACGACGCCCAGAAATCCTCCCTCGAGGAAGAAGCCCGCAAATTGGGTGAGATGGATCCCATCCCCTGCCTGCGCCATTGGATGGAGGGAGAATTGGCTGATCTGCTTTCCAATCCGCAGCTGCAGACCGCACTGAAGGATTGGGAAGCCGCTTCAAAAAATTCCTTCAACAAAACTGATCAATAATTGTTTATAGGGTTGGGTCGACGTCACATCCCACGCAAATGGACCCTGCATGAGACGCAAATTGTGGATCCTGGTCGCTCTGTTGCTTTTCGCCTGGTCGATCCCGACCGGCGCCAAGCCACCGCTGCAGGACGGCAAGACCCCAACCCAGGATACCAAGACCACCAAGAACCAGGCCACCACCAAGCCGGGGAAACATCGTCGCCATCGGCGTCATCATCGCCGCCGCCGCCATCACCATCGGCATCACCGCCATCGGCTACGCTGGTGGTGGCATCACCATCGTCATCATCATCGCCACGGGACAACCCGGCCGACTGAGACACATACGAAATAAAGCCCAGAGAAAAGCGCGCGGGCTCAGCGGCTGACCGGGACTTGAATCGGCCGTAGTGGTTCGCGCTGGCGCACCCAGCTCACGGCACAGACGCAGAGCAGTCCTAGCGCCAGGATCAGCAGCACGCCGGCAAGCTCGTGCGGCCGACGCTGGCTTTGATTCAGCAATTCCACCAGCTTGTCCCACCACTCTGGCGTCGATGCGCCCGCGGCCGCGGAGGTGCCGGCATTGACCGCCTGCAGGGTTCCATCACCGCCGACGTACACACCCGGCACCAGGCCGGAATCCACTGGGCCATTCGTGGTATCGGCCGGTTGCTGCAACCGCCACTTGCCGACCAGTGGGCCAATGGCGCCGGACGTATAAATTCCCTCGCCGTCCCCGAGCCAATCCAGTACGTCCTTCCAGAAGATCACGAAGTCCGCGGACCTGGAAAATTGCGGCGCGCTAAATCCGATCCAGACCTGCCGATTCGGCTGCGACCGCGCGGCGACGACCACCTTCTCCCCCACAGTGACCAAAGGCGTCCAATCGCCCTCCGGCGGCGCAGCCGCGGTCGCGCCCGCCAATGCCTTGACCCAATCCACGTCGGACAGATTCAGCGGCGCAGCGGCCACTACCGGCGCCTGCGTGGTATCCAATTCCGTCGACCCGCGATCAGCAAGGATTGCCGCGGGCGAATCCGTCGGCGGCGCGGACGAGGAATCAACCTCCGCCACAGAGTTGGATTCTGCCCCCGCCGGCCGGTCGTGCGTATACACCTGGATCATCCGCTGCACCTCTGGCGGCAGAGAGGAGCGCGCTTGCACGCGCGGCCAGGTCGGTCGGCGAACCGCCCATGCATGGTGATTGGGGGCGGCCGGATCGTCCGCGGAAATTTCCGCTTCGACCACCGGCCAGGCGGCGGGAAGATCGACAAAATAATTGCGGCTCTGCCCCGAGGATGGAAGCGCGATCTTCCGTGTAATCTGCCATCCACCGCCGCGGACAATCAAGTGCGCCTGCTGCAACGGTGATTGATTCACCAGCCGCACCATCATTTGCCCCCGCGGCGATTGCCGCACGGAAAGAAGATCGATGCCCACGTTCACCAGCGGCTGGGGCGGCGCGATCTGGACCAGCCGATCATCCTGCAAACCGATCGCCTGATCGCTCAGCACGATGACCAGACCCGAAGAATCACTCAGGGCTGCGCGAGCCGCCCGGGCGATCCCCGAAGGATCGACCACCGCTGTCGGCGACAGCGATTGCACCTGATCCAGCCAGTTGCCCGTTGCCGGCTTGGTCGCGCTATCAGGCACGGCTGTCAGATCGATCCCAAGGTTCGCGGCGTCGTTAAATTTTGAATTGGCCAGCCGAGCGCATTCCACCAGGCGCGATTTGCCATCTTTCCCTTCGACGGACATGGTCAGGCCGCGGTCCGCAATGATGGTGACGTGGCCGGACTGGCCAGAGAATATCTGGGGCCGCGCCGCCGCCAGGATGGCCAGCATGGCCGCCAGCAGCGCCGCCAGCAGGGCGATCGGGGGCGGCGCCATTTGTCGTCGAGGCGCCCGAGATGGTATTTCGCTTTGCCACAGCGGAAGAAACGGAACGCCGATCTTTTCGCGTTGGCCCCACAGGATCCACAGGGCGACGCCCGCCCAGGGAATCAAGCCGATCAACCATAATGGTGCGGCAAAAGCCATAATCTGTAGCCCCGATTTGTGTACATGGACATGGCCACTGAAGTGGCCATGCCGGTAATCGCCGTCGCGTCAGAACTGATTGGCCTGCGGCACCAGCACGACCTTGTCCAGAAGAATGTAATTGCGCCCGCGGTATTCCTTGAGGATGCCGCTGACACGGAAGCGCTGCTCGCGCTCAGCGGCCTTGGCGGCGTCTTCCATGGCCATCAGCTTCAAGTTCGGCAGCACGATCAGCGGTGGATCCTGCAGCGTGGACCCATCCGAATCCAACACGATCTGCTCCTGCTGTCCATCGGCCACCATCGTCAGGCGACACAGCCGATCATTGATCGGTGAGTTCTCACGCAGCACCATCAGGCGCGGCGCCCCCGGCGCCACCGCCGCGGGGCCGCTGGTCCGATCCGGCTCCAACGGCGGCTGCTTGGGAATTGGCGGCAGAGGCTTCGAATCCGCCGCCAGCATCTCGTTGAGCATCTGATCCGCCGATGCATTCGCCGGAGCGTTTTTGGGTGGCGGCGGCGGAAGCAGCCGGCTGGTCAGGTCCTGAGGTCCCGATTCCAGCAGGATATAATTTTTTTTGCGGTATTCAGTCACTGTGCCGGAGACCACGAATTTCAGATCCCGTGTCGTCGCCGCCTCCGCGTTTTCCATCTTCATCAGCTCCAGATTGGGCAGAACCAGCATCGGCGGGAGCTTCTCGCCTGGCTCGCTGTTGTCGAAAACGATCTGCGGATAGATGCTGTCGGGAACCTTGCGCAAATGCGCGCTGCGCTGCCACACATCCGATCCTTCGCGCAGCAGTGATTCGGTTTTCTGGGGCGCATAACCGGCCGGCTCCAGCATCGCCATTCCCGGGCGCGTCGCGGGCGCGGGGGCAGGCTGCGTCTGCGGCTTGAGCATGTCCAAAAGCATCTGCTCGGCCGCCGATCCGCCTTGATCCGATGGCCGGGTCTGGGCCCGCGCATACGACGCAAATGCAAGAATCATCAATATCACGCAACGACGCATAACGTCCGAATCTCCAACGATCCCCAGCGACTATCGGCGGTCAGCCCGTTGAACCCAAATGCAATCAACGATCGATCTCGCGTCCCGCATTTATTGGACGCTTTGGCGTGCTGGAAGGTTCTCAGGTAATTCCGGTGCCGCGGGTGTTGTATCCCGGGGTGGCGGCCCAGTTCAGTTTCTTCGCCAGCGTGTGCCATTCCCGGGCGTCGGGATTTTCAACCAGCAGAACCGGCTCACGGCGCGTGCGGATGATGATGCGCTCGCCGGCATCCAGACGCGTCCCCTGCTGCCCGTCACACCACAGCGTGGTTCCCTCGTTCACGCGCGTGGTGGTCACCAGCACCGTGGATTTTGATGAAATCACCACCGGCCGGAACGAAAGACTATGCGGGCACAGCGGCGTGATGCACAGCGCGTCGACGTTCGGGCTGATGATCGGACCACCGGCTGACACGTTGTAGGCGGTGCTTCCGCTGGCGGTCGAGACGATCACACCATCGCCAAAATATCGCACCCCCGCCCCACCGTTGATCCCCGCATCGCCGCCATCGGCGGCAATCTCCAGCTCGACCATATGGAATGGCGGTCCGGCGGTGATGACCGCGTCGTTCAGCGCCGGCGCCATGAACCGCCGCCGCTCTGTCACCTGCCCGCGGTCGCTCACATCGCACTCCGCCCCCGCCGCCACCACCGATGCCTCGATGACCAGCCGGGCACTGAACGGCAATTTCCCCGACGCGAAGGTATCGAGGTGATCCTCAAATTGTTGTGGCGTGAAGCTGGCGAGAAATCCCAGCCGGCCGAAGTTCACACCCAGCAGCGGGATCTCCCGCCCCCCCAAACGCCGCGCTGTCGAAAGCAGCGTCCCATCGCCCCCCAGAACCAGGATTGCATCCGCTTCGGTTTTCTGAAGATCGGCGTGGTGATCGGTGTCGACGTTGACGACTTGTACCTTCTGCTTGAGGCGCGGCAACAGCGTTTTAAGCGCGGCGGCGACGGCGGGCTTCTCGTTGTTGGCGACAATCAGCAGCCGCATGGCATGCCAATATTACCCGCGACGACCTGAAAACGAGAGCCGCCGCGAAAAGCGACCGGGGGGACGACGGCACAGAATCGGAACCACTTAGGGCTGCTTCCTCTCGGACCTGACCCGGTTCGCGGCCAACCCTTGCATCGGACCCGGCCGCTTTTCGCGGCGGCATTGACTATTGTACCGCCCCGATCAGCAACCTCCTATTGCTTCATCATCTCCGCATATGGGTTGTCCCCCGACGTCACCGGCAGCACCTGGACCTTGGTGATCGTCGTCGGCGTCTGCGGTTTGCCGGATTGCGCGTCGACGAGCTTGGCGCCGGCGATCTTGTTCACCGTCTCAATGCCCTTTAGTACCTTGCCGAATGCGGTGTACTGGTGGTCCAGCCGTTGTGTCTGGGCGTAGTCCAGGCAGATGAAAAATTGGCTGCCGGCGCTATTGGGGTCCTGAGATCGCGCCATCGAAAGGACGCCCTGCTCGTGCGGGCGTGCATTGAACTCGGCCGTAACCATATAGCCGGGCCCGCCCATGCCCGTGGCCGTCGGGTCCCCACCCTGGATCACGAACCCCGGCACCACGCGATGGAATATTACTCCGTCGTAATAGCCACCCGAGCACAGCTCCAGGAAATTCTGCACCGTGTGCGGGGCCGAATCATAATAGAAAACCATCGTCATCTCCCCCGCGTCCGTCGTCATCACAGCGTATTGCAAGGGGACCAGGTGCGTCACCATCGCCGAGCCATCCTGCGCGAACTTGGCCGCCAACACTTCGACGACGATGGGCGTGCCCAGAAAATCCTTTGGCGTTCCCGCCGCCGATGCCGTGGACCCCTTGGGCATCGCATACAACACATAAGTGCCGGGCGTGGCGACGGCGGGAAAAATCGTCTTCAAATCCGCGCTCTGTCCCGCCGAAACGTCCGCCGAGTTTTTGGCAGCCACCGTTTTCCCCGCGAAATCCGTCAACGCCAGCGTCACGTCCTTGTCGGAGTTGATCTGCACCGTCACCGGCTGGCTCGGCCCGATCCAGGTCCTCTGCGGGATCAGGACGGAAAACAGGACGCTCATCATCGTGATCACAGCATTCATGTTCGATTCTCCTTGCAACGCCCGCCTACCCATTGCACCAGCGTTCGCACGCCCCAGCCGGTCGCCCCCTTGGCATAATACGGCAACTCTTTCTCCGTGTCGGCGACTCCGGCGATGTCTAGATGCGCCCAGGGCACCGCGCCATCGGGCGGGACGAAATAGCTCAGGAACGCCCCGCCTTGCAGCGGATGGCCCTCGCGCCCGGCGGAATTGACGATATCCGCGCAGTCGGACTTGATGAACTGCCGTTGTTCTTCTCCCAATGGCAGGCGCCAAAGCTTTTCACCAGCCGCGTCGGCCGCGCGGCCCAGCTCGGCCACCAGCGTGTCATCGTTGCTCATGACACCGGCGATGTTGCGGCCCAGGGCGACGATCACACCGCCGGTGAGCGTCGCCAGGTCGATCACCGCCGCCGGCTTGTATGTCTTGATCCCCCATGCCAGCGCATCGGCCAGGACCAATCGCCCTTCCGCGTCGGTATTGGTCACCTCCACCGTCACGCCGTTGTACATCCGCAAAATATCCCCGGGACGATACGCGCGCGAGCTGATGACGTTCTCCGCGGCGGCCAGGATGCCGACCACATGGATCGGCAGCTTCAATGCCGCGACCGCATACATCAACCCGAGCACCGCCATGCCGCCGCATTTGTCGAAGATCATTTTCCCCATTTTGTCGGCGGGCTTGATGGAGATTCCCCCGGCGTCGAAGGTGATCGCCTTGCCGACCACCAGAAGTGTTTCGCCAGCGCGCCGCGCGGCGGAGGGCCGATGCTCCAGCACGATCATGCACGGCGGCGATTGGATGCTGCCCCCGCCCACGGCAAGAATCCCACCCATGCCGAGCCTGCGCATGTTCGCCTGATCCAGGACCGTGCAGCGCAGCCCAACCTCCCGCGCCATCGACCGCACCAGCGCCGCCAGGCTGGGCGGATTGATCACGTTGCCCGGCCGCGAGGCGATGGTCCGCGCGAAATTCTGTGCCCGGCAGACGATCACCGCGCGCTGGACAGCTGATTTCACTTCCCCAAGTTCTTTCGCGCTGGCGAGCAAATCAATGGAAACCGGCCCGGAGATCGATTCATTTTCCGCATCGGCCGCCTTGCCCTTGTATTCGCGGTAATCGAATCCCGCCAGAAGAATCCCCTCGGCAAGCGCCTGCGAGATTTCGGCGGCGGGAATATTCTTCAACTCCGGCAACGCCGCCGTCGCCCGGATGATTTTCTGCTTGCGCAAAACGCGCGCCAGGCTTGCGGCCGATTCGCGAATACTCTGGATCGAGATCTTTTGCGTCTTGCCCAGCCCCACCACAAAAACCCTGGGTGCATTTTTGCCATCGCCCAGTAGATCGAAGCGCACCTCTTTCGCCTTGCCTGTGGTCACGCCCGACGTCCGCAGCCGGCGCACGGAATCGCTCACGGCCTTGCCGAAAATCTTCGCCGAATCCGGCGCCGAGGATTGATCTTCCGCAACAAAAACGATCGCCGCCCGCGAATTGGCGGCAGGCCGGCTCACCACGGAAATGCTGCTCTGCGAACTGGTGGGAATCATCGCGCCGAAGGTTACGGCAAACGTCAGCGCCCGGCAATCACGCGCGCGGAGGATCGGCGGTGATCCGCTGGATGACCGCCGCCAGGCAAGCGTCTTGCGTGCAGGGTTGATATGACAACATGATTTGAGCCTCTCGCACCGGCGGCGAGGAGAAACGAACAGTGACGACGAATTCTCCTTCGTAAACCGACAACTCCTCATCGCTGTACGAAAACCTCCGTCGAGCGGGCTGGGGATATTCCACGGCCGCGGCATCGGGCGACCAGCAACGCAGATGGCTGGCGGTGAGATGGAATGCGGGGTCGACGCTCACGTGCAGGTCCAACTGATTCGGATTGCTCCAGACGGTGCGGATTTGCACGGCGGCGCTGGCCTGCTCCTGCGGCGAGAGTTGCTGGGGAATCTCACCACCGCCGATTTGCAGTGGACCGATCCGCTGATACCGCAACGCCGCCTCGATCATCGCGCTCATCGACTCGCCCAGATCCTGCAACTGTCCCGCGAACGCGGTGATCGTCTCGGCGGCGGCTCTGGGTTGATCGAGCTGCAACATCACCACGGCGGCGACGGCGTTGCCGCTGGGAAGCGGGCTGTCGGCGCCCACCTTCTGGCGCACGATCAGATCTTCGGCGTTGCGGTCGGTAAAAAAAAATCCGCCCTGCTCGTCGCCGAACCGCGCCTGCATTTGTTTAGCCAGCAGACGAGCCTGATCGTCGCGGCCGAGTGCCAGCAGCGCCTGGGCCAGAAAGGCGTAATCGTCAAGAAATCCGGGTATTTTGCGCGCGTCGCACACACGCGGAAGGCTTCCGTCCACGCCGGCGAACGAAAGTAGATAGTCCGCACACTTCGACGCGGCGGCAACATAACGCGCTTCACCCAGAATCTGCCCGGCATGCGCCAGTCCACGGATCATCAGCGCATTCCAACTGGTCAGAATCTTGGTATCCAGCATCGGCTGCTTGCGCCCGCGCCGGGCGGCGTAGAGAATTTTGCGCAGCTCGGCCAGGCGCGGATCGAGCATGGTCGGGTGACCGGGATCGCCCGGATCGGACAGGAACAACACGTTTTTGTCGGGCGCGCCGCCGCCGTGATGCGGGTCGGCAAAATTCGGCCCGGCATCCAGGCCGTAGACGCGGCAGAAACGGGCGATCAGGGCCTCCGTCGCATGGCCGGCCAGCGCGGCGGCCGCCTCGTCCATCGTCCACAGATAGCTGGCGCCCTCCTGCGCATCCACCTCCGCATCCAGCGCCGTGTAGAAGCCGCCATCGGGTGAGCTCATCTCCGCCAGGATGAAATCGGCGATCCCGCGCGCCACCGCGGCGTAGCGGGCGTCGCCGCTCTGGCGGTGCGCCTCGGCGTAAATCCACAGGAGCATCGCGTTGTCGTACAGCATGATTTCAAAATGCGGGACCAGCCATTGCTCATCCGTGCTGTAGCGATGGAACGCCCCGCCCAGCTGGTCGCGAATCCCGCCGTGGGCCATCGCATCCAGCGTGAAGTGAAGCTGTTGGCGCAACTCGGCCAACTCATCGACGCCGGCGGAGGATGACTGAGCATCCCCGAGGTAAACCAGAAGCAATTCCAGCAGCGTCTGTCGCGGGAATTTGGGCGCGGAGCCGAACCCGCCGTGCATCGGCTCGAAATCCGCCGTGCTTCGGGCGATCATCCGCGCGATCCATTGCGGATCGATGCGGAACGGCGATTTGGCCGGGCGCGGCTGCGCGATCTGGCGCAGCGTGGCGACGAGACGATCGGCCGATTGGCTCAATTCCGTCTTGCGATCGCGATACGCATTATCGATGGCGCTCAAAATTGTCGGGAAGCCCGGGCGGCCGTGCATATCCTGCGGTGGGAAATATGTCCCGCCATAAAATGGGCGCAGGTCCGGCGTGAGAAACACGCTCATCGGCCAGCCGCCCTGCCGCGTCATCAACTGCACCGCCAGCATGTAAAGTTGATCGACATCCGGTCGCTCTTCGCGATCGACCTTGATGCTCACGAACAGATCGTTCATCTGTCGGGCGATCTCTTCGTTCTCGAAACATTGTCGCTCCATGACGTGGCACCAGTAACAGGTGCTGTAGCCGACAGAGAGAAAGATGGGCTTATCGGCAGAGCGCGCGGCGGCGAAAGCCTCCGAGCCCCATGCATACCAATCCACCGGGTTGTGGGCGTGCTGCAGAAGATATGGCGAAGTTTCCCGGGCCAGGCGATTGGTGTGCGAGGGGTCACTCATGAGACACCGCCAGGATCATATCCGGCGGCAGGTCGAGGGTCGCTGGTGCCCTGGCGAATCGCGGACGCAATCGCGCCAAGCACGCCGTTCCCAGCATCCATAACATTAGCGCGGCCAGCGTCGGAATGCCAAGATCGCGCAGGGCGTAATCGAATTGTCCCAGCCGCGCGGCAAAATCGATGCAGAAATAAATGGCAAACACCGTTAGCGCCGGCCAGCCGATGTGCGGGGGGCCATATCTTTTCCATTCCGCGGCCACGATGCCCATCACCAGCGGGACGATCAGACAATAATAATGGCTGTGCGATTTGGGGGTGATCAGGAGCAAATCAAGGATCAGCAAGCCGAAAAAGAGCGTGGCGGGAATGCCGGAGTCGCGCCGCGCGCGCCCCGCGGCCCAGAGCGTCGCGGACAGCAGGCCGATCCCGATGACCAGGCTGAGCCCGCGCACCGCAGCATTGGGCTCCTGTGGGCGCTGGTCGCGCGGGAGCTGGCTAAACATGACGTTGTGCAGGCTGGTCATAATCGATTCACCATCGCCGCCGTTGAGTCGGAGCAGCTCATCCCTGCGCGAGTCATCACCGCCCCAGCCCAGCGAGGGCAGCACCATCACCTTCGCATATTCGTGGTAATACTCCGCGGTGCGCAGCGGACCGAAGACCAGGCTGGGGACGATCAGCAACCCGATCACCACGGCGGCCGCGCAGCCCGCCACGAATCGCCATTGCCGACGCCACAGCGGATACAGGATCAACAGCGCCGGCAGGAGCTTGATGCAAATGGCCGCGCCCAACCACAAACCCGCGCGCCACTGTCTGCCGCGCGTGGCCGCCAATACGCACATCGCCAACAACAACAGGGTCAGCGATTCCATCTGCCCGCGATTGAGGCTGGTCATGATGGCCGGAAGCGCCACGATCACCGGGAGCAGGCGCAGCGTCCAATATTGCCGTTTCTCATCCGGCGGCTTGGGCGGAAAAACGATGATGCGGGATCGGCGCTCCACCGCGCTGGCCAGCGCCTGCACGGCAAAAATCACGTAAGCGACGCTCAGGAAGTACCAGATCGCCACCGACAGCCCCAATGGAACATATCTCCCCTTCCAGTCGGGCGACCCAGGCGGCGGCGCGGCCAATGGAAAAAACGCGATCGCTACGGGCGGTGGATAGACATAGTGCCAATCGTTCTGATCGGAAACCTGGTAGATGTCCCCGCCCGTTCGTACAGCCCAGGCGCTGCGCAGGTAAACTTCCAGATCCGTCATCGGTGGATTGGGCGCGCGGAAGGCAGTGCGACGTTCGATGGCGGCGCAGAAAACGCAGATCAGAAGCAGGACGATGAGAATCCCGGCGGCTTCAAGAGGGGTGTAAAGCGAGCGTAAAACCCCGAGCGGCGAATTGCGGGTCTTCGTCGTCCGTGACTCCAGAGCGCCAAGTGTCGTCCTGCTCACCGGCGCATCAGAATCTACACGCTCGCGGGGTTGGGGGCAACGGGGCGGACATGCCGACTAAAGTCGGCATGCCGGGTACTAGTCTTCCGGTCGTTCGCCGGCGTCGGCCATTTTTACGATGCGCGGGTGGAAGGTGGCGATGACATCGACCAGATCGGCCTGGGCGGCCATGACGCGGTGGATGTCTTTGTAGGCGCCCGGCACTTCGTCCAGACCGGCCGACAGCAATCGCACGTTCGCGGCGGCCAGGACCGGCTTGACGGCGGACCAGCGGAACTGATTTTTGGCGGCGGTGCGGCTCATGGCGCGGCCGGCGCCGTGGCTGGCGGAATTGAGCGACGCCGCCTGCCCGCGCCCACGCACCACAAACCCGGGCGACGCCATGGAGCCGGGGATCACGCCCAACACACCCGCGCCGGCCGGTGTGGCGCCCTTGCGATGCACGATCACCTCGCGACCCCCGTGCGTCTCCTTCCAGGCGAAATTGTGATGGTTCTCCACCGTCGCCAGCACGTCAGCGCTCAGGGCTTTGGCGATTCGCTGGTGGATCAGCGCGTGATTGGCCGATGCGTAGCGGCCCATGAGCTCCATCGCCGCCCAGTATTCGCGGCCCGGATCGCTGCCCAGGCTCAGCCACGCCAGCCGTTTGAGCTCTGGAGGCAAATCCGGGTGCAGCGTCATGGCCAGGCGCGAATAATGATTGGCGATCGTCGCGCCCGCGCCGCGGCTGCCGCTGTGGCTCAGCAGCGCGAGGTACGATCCGGCTTCCAGACCGATCTCCGGAAGCGACAGATTTAAAATTCCGAACTCGACGAAATGATTTCCACTTCCACTGGTGCCAAGCTGCCCGCGGGCACGATCGAGCAGCGCGCGAGTGATCGGCAAGGCATGCCAATCCTCGGCCAGCACCTCATGCTCCAGCGGCTTGCGATGCATCCCACCAACGCCGAAGACGGTTTGATGTTGCAGGACCTTGGCCAGTCGATCCGAATCCCTCTCCAGCTGCTGCACCCCGACATCCAGGACGGACAGGCGCATTCGACAGGCGATGTCCACACCGACGGCGTAGGGAATGACCGCGTTATCCGTCGCCAGCACGCCACCGATCGGCAGGCCATAACCGACATGCGCATCGGCCATCAGGGCCCCACCGACGGCGATTTCCAGGCGCATGGCGTTGCGCATCTGCTGGACGGCCGCCTCATCGAGGTCATCGCCCCAGGTTTGATATGTCGCAGGTTGATCCCGGGTCCCGAATGTCATGGGCGTTTGAATTCTAGACCAAATGAAGTCGTTTTCCCGATTTTTTCGCTTTGGCAACGTGTATTCTTTCGGGCACGTGAACTATTTCGCGCGGGCGCGCCCCCTATTGAATACGTAGATGCGATCAGTAATGGATTAGCGGTGCGCCATGGCTGATCGGGCAGATCGCGTCTATTGGCAGGTGCTGGTGGTTCGCTGTCAGGTCGGGGACCGCGCGGCGTTTTCCGATCTGGTGCGGCTGTTTCAGCCAGGCCTGCTTGCCTTTCTCAAGAAGCTGCTGCGTGGCCGACAAAGCGCCGACGATGTCTCCCAGGAAGTCTGGCTGGATGTTTTCCAGGGCTTGCCCCGATTGGCGGAGCCGACGGCGTTTGTCGCATGGTTCTATCGCATCGCGCATCACCGCGCATTTCGCGCGTTGCGCCGCCGCCGCGAAGCGATCGGATCGATCGACGATGTGGAGATCGCCGGCGATGCAAATGAAACGGCATTTTCTGTTGAGGAAGCGCAATTGGTCCATTCCGCAATGGACGAACTATCCGTCGAACATCGCGAAGTGCTGCTCCTGCGCTTTATGGAGGATCTGAGTTACGAGGAAATCGCGGCCGTTCTGGGCTGCGCGGTGGGGACCGTTCGGTCGCGCCTCCACAACGCCAAGGTTTTCCTGCGACGAATTCTTGAAAGAATGAAACACCCATGACTCACGACGATTTCAATTCGAGCTTGAAACAAACGTTGACCTACGCGCCTCTCACCGCAGAAGCGCCTCGCGACGTGGTCGACCAGGTGGTGCGCCGCGATCAGCGGCGCACGAGGATACTTGCGACGTTTTGCCTTTTCTTCTGGCTGCTGTTTGCCGCTGGAATGCTTCTACTGGTTTACGGCCTCAACGATTTCATCATTTCCCTGCGCGTGGATTCACCCGAAGACTTCCGGTTACTGGGCACCAACCTGATTCATCACAGCATGCCGTACATTGCCGGCGCGATGGTTGCACTTCCGCTGGCCGCCTTGTGCACGGTTTTGCTGATCTTTTCCTCGCGCCAGGCGACGCTGAAAAGAATCAATCTCAGCCTGATGCGGATTTCCGCGCAGTTGAATCAGCGTCCGGGCACGTCTGGCCAATCCGCCCTGACTCCTATCGATCCCTTGGAGAACCGGTTGCCTTCGGCCGGAGCGATTTCCAGGAAAGTCTTTTTTGGGATGTTGATGGCGCTTTTACTCGTTGGGGCGGTGTACATCTGCTACCTGTTCTCGAGCAATCCCAATCCATGGAGCGGTTATCCGCGGCTTTCACCGTTCGAGGCGATCCAGTGGCAGCAGGAAGTGCCACAGGTCCAGGTTCACGGGACCTGGTATCGGCTCTTGTCCATCGACGATGTGCCGGTCGCGCAGATCGTCACCTATTCCAAATCCATGGGTCCGAATAGCTGGCAAAAGCATTTCAACGAGGACCTGGTGGAATTATTGATTTTGATGGGGCACAGCCCCGGCAAAACAGCCAACCTGCGGGTCGAAGATCCCAACGGCTCAAATGTTCAGATACTCCGGGACGTGCCGATGACCGGCGCCAATCGGCTGGCGATATGGAAAGCCGGGACAACACAACCCTGAAAACAGATTTTCGTCGATCCTGGGAGAGTCTTATGAATCGAGGGCTTGCTCAAAGGCTGGCGCCATGTAACGCGGATGGGCGCCCCCAGCGGTGGCGGCAGTCCGCGGGTGATCGAAACCCGGCTGCCTAACGGCCGCATCCATGTACGGCTGGCGTCGATGGCGTCCTTCAAACCCGACGGCCATCTTTATGAGGACCGCGGCACCGCTCCCGAAGTGCTTCTGGGAATCGTCCCCACCGATTTGATTGGAAAGACGGACACGGTCTTGACGGCGGCAATCCAGCGCTTCAATGCTTCGCAATCAACCCTTCGTTGATTTGTCTTTCAGCCCGCGCTCTGCGCCTTTGGCATGAACACCCAAAGCAACAGATAAATCAAAATCCCCGCGTGCAGGCACAGGACAAACGCCAGGCGCCACACCCAGACCGGCGTGCCGGTCGCATCCGCCAGCCCGCGGCAGATGCCCGCGATCCAGCCCCCGATATCCGCGCGATACAGGCGATGCAGCATATCTTTGAACTGCTGATGCGACAGCACGATCCACAGGATCAGATAAGCCATCACCCCCGCGTGCGCCGCCAGAATAAACCCGATGCGCCACAACCAGACCGGCGTATCCGTCCCCTGGGCGAGCCGTGCACAAACGCCGCCGATAATTCCCTTGGGCTGTGCTGCTCCCGTCATGGGATTGAATGACATGGCCGCTCCTGGCAGTGTAGTATCCTACCATCTGTAATCGCCTCACCTGAGGGTAATGGGCAAGATTGATGTTTAGCGGCCGGGCTTGCCCGGCGTTGCCCCCTCAAACACGCCGCGCAAGCGCGGCCGCTAAACGAAGAAGTTGGCAAATTGACCCACGACCCCCCTGTGAACGGAAAGTACAATCAGGCATCAATGGCGGAAGATTCCGTTTCATCCACCATCGGCGCCGCGCCGGGCGACCCTTACTGCGGCAATTGCGGATATTCCCTGAATGGTCTGGATGATTCAGCGCGCTGCCCGGAATGCGGAAAGCCGATTGTACAGGTTCTGATGCGCCATGAATTCCCCGGTCCGGCAGGCCGGCGATATCGATCCAGGGCGACACTCTTTGGACTTCCCGTTATCGACGTCGCGATTGGTCCTTTCAGACAAGAGCGACGCGGAAACGCACGCGGCATCATCGCCATCGGCGATTGTGCGCTCGGTTGGCTTGCCATTGGCGGCTTGGCGCGCGGGATTGTCGCCGTTGGCGGAGTCGCTCTGGGGATATTCTCCATCGGCGGCGTATCCCTTGGCTTGCTGACCGCGTTGGGCGGACTGGCGGTTTGCCTGGGAATCGCCAACGGAGGTTTTTCTCTGGGCACAGTCAGCATGGGCGGGTTCGCCGCCGGTATCATCGCCCAGGGCGGGTTCGCCGTGGGTGTTTTCGCGCGCGGGGGTCTGCATATCGGAAGCGCATTCCCGAAAGACTCCGGTTTGCTTCATTGGCTGTTCGGCCATTTCCCGCCGAATGGGATGGATGCGTTGCGCCCATTAATATTTACGCTCGCACCCGCCGTTCTCTGCACCGCATTAATCAGCATTTGGGTGATGTTGCGCATTGCCGGTTCGCAAAAGGATGAGTAACGGGGTCCAAACGACCGCTATTTGCGGAATAATCCCACCTTCGTCGCGTTTATCAGTAGAGCCGGAACTACTTGCGACGGCTTCAGTTACGGAATTGCGTCGCGACCAGACTCTAACCATGGAGGAAAGGCCGTGTCTTTGCTCTTGGAAAATAAGCCGATCGAAGTGCGGACCCGACGGCTGGCCCGTCCCAGCGACGAAGAGTTGGTCAATCGGACCCTCGCTGGCGATCGCACCGCGTTCGATCAGCTGATCCGACAATACCAGCGGCAGGGCGTGGCGGTTTCCTATCGTCTGGTCGGCAACGCCCACGACGCCCTGGAGGTGACGCAGGAAGCGTTTCTCAAGGCTTACCTGGGTCTGCGATCATTGCGCCAGCCGCGGGCGTTCGGCGGATGGTTGATGCGCATCGTCTCGAACCTCTCGCTGAACCTGCGGCGCGGCCGCGGTGTGCGACGACACAGCTCTTTGGAACAAACGCCATGCGACGAGCTGCGCGTGATGTTGCCGGCCGGCGGCGCGTCGAGCCGTGCCGATCCGTTTCGCCGCACCGCCAGCGCCGAGATGGGCCAGCGCCTGCACGCGGCGCTGCAGCAGTTGCCGCAAAAGCAGCGCCTGGCGATCAGCATGTTCACGCTGGAGGGGTTGCCGCAGAAACAGGTGGCCGCGGCACTGGGATGCAGCGTCGAGGCCGTCAAGTGGCACGTGTTCCAGGGCCGCCAGAAGCTCAAGAAGCTGCTCAAGGAATATCTCTGATTTCCCACTGAATGCTCATGGCATCAAACGACCTGAAGTTTCTGATCGCGCAATATCTCGACGGCACACTGTCCGCCCACCAGCGCGCCCAGATCGAGCAGCGCTTGACCGAAGATCCCGCGCTGCAGCAGTTTGTTCAGGAGGAGCTGCGGCTGGACGGATTGCTGGGCGCCGCGGCGCCGCCGCCGCAGGTGGATTGGGATGAGCTGGAATTGCGCATTTCCGCGGCGGTAGCGGAGGCGCGCGATCCGCAGGAGCGGCAGCTGCCGCCCACGGCGTGGCTGGGGGCGTGGTCGGGGACGTGGGTGCGGGTGGCAGCGCTGGCGGCTTGCGTGCTGATCGTCGCGGACATCGCACTGCTGCCGCACCGCGCAGCGACGCCGCTGGTTGCGGTGCCGGACGCGGGCTCGGCCGTCGTGATCGGCCCGCAGGCAGAGCCGCCGCCCATCGGACCGCAGTTCGCACAGGTCACGCTCGCTTCGCCCAGCCCCGTCGACCAATACCTGGCGGCGCTGGATGCATCCGACCGCCCATCGCACGTTTCCATCAGCAGCGCGACATTGCATTGATGGGTTGATCTCCGGAATATCATGCGGTTGCATCGCGTTTGCCTGATCCTGTTGCTGATTTGGATGATCCCCGGCGAGGTGCCGGCGGGTCAGGATTCGGCCCTGATCGCGCAAACGATGGATCGCCAGCTCCCCCGCGAGCACATCGAATTCAACGGCACGCTCCCGCAGGCGGTGCAGACGTTCGCCGATCTGACCGGCGTGCGCATGCAGGTGGACGGCTCGGTCTACGATGCGTTGCCGTGGGGCGAGCGCACGACCTTCCGCGCCACCTTCCAGCATCAGACCCTGCGCCAGGCGTTGACCGCGATTTGCCGCAAGCTCGGCCTGGAGTATGAGCTGACGGATCAGTCGATCGTACTACATCCCCTGCCGGCCCTATGGCGGATCAGCCGTCGCTGCACCATCGAGGAATTGCAGGTGCTGGATATGCTGGGACGAACCCCGCTGGCGCCGACCGAACTGCACACCAGTGCCGCCCGGCTGGTCGCGGCCATCGACGCCAGGCTGGTCCCGCTCGGCTGCGCGATCGAGGATCGCGCGCTGGGGCCGGATAATGCAACCCCCATCACGGTCGCGCGCAACTGCACGCTTCTGGACGCCCTGGACGAAATCGCGACGCAGACCAACGCCACGTGGCATCCCTCCGGCAAAAGCATTGTCATCCTGAAAAAAGTCGATCAAATCCGCATGCAATTGGGCAGGAAAATCACGATGCGCTTCGATAACCAGGACGTGAGCCAGGTGTTGTTGGAATTATCCCAGCGCAGCGGCATCGACATTCAGATCGAGCCCGGCGCGATCCAGAAGATCGCTGCGCCGTTTCGCACGATCCGCCTGGTTCTGGACAACGCCTCGGTGAACCAGGCGCTGCAAACCATCTGCGGCTTCACGGGCCTGGCATTCGCGGTGGATGACAGCGGCGTGCACATCTGGTACGCAATGACGCCCCAGACGCAGTCGGCGACCGAGCCAGCGAATTAGAATGAATAGCATATTGAACAGAATGTGACATCTCACCGGCATGGCCACTTTCAGTGGCCATGTCTTACGCTTATTCAGAGGTCCTGAATGTAACTCGGCGAAAATGGAGACCGAAACGTCGGGACGCGGCTATTTACAAATCTCAAAACAAAAAAACCGCCTCTTTCCAGCCAAACTCCCAAAAACCTTCAGGCGCCAGACCCAATACAGGGGAGCATGCTTTTTTTCAGACGCGGAGACCCGGAGCATCGGCTTGCGCAGCCGAGCGACCCGGGCTCCGTCGCCGCTTTTGTCGAGCCGGATGCATCGGCGAGACAAAACGGCAGGCGCACCCGATGGTGGGTGCATTTCCTTCGGATAATCCGCGCCCACCTCGGTGTGCGTCGTCTGATTTTTCCGGATTAAGAACGCGGATCGCCACGGCGACAGACGCCGCGGCCTTTCTCCGCTGCGCGCAAATCGCGTGTATCGAGCTTCAGTTTGGGAATTCTCAAGTTTAGCGGCCGCACTTGTGCGGCGTTTTCGACGCGGACAACGCCGGGCGACTCGACTGTCTTCGACCCTGAGCTCAGACCGAAGGGAGCTCGTCGAAGCCAAGCCCCGCCGCCAAACGTGAAACTGGCCGGCTACTGTGTCACCGCGCCCAGGCACGCCGGGCCAACCAATTGCGCGTATTTGGCCAAGGCGCCGGTCTTGTAACGCGGCGCCGGCTGCCGCCAGGCCGACTTGCGCTTGGCCAGCTGCGCATCGTCCAATTCAACATCGATCGTCCCCTTCTCCGCATCGACGGTGATGATATCGCCCTCGTTGATCAGCGCGATCGGCCCGCCGACGTACGCTTCCGGGCCGACGTGGCCGATCATCAGCCCGCGGGTGGCGCCGCTGAAGCGGCCATCGGTCAAGAGACAGACGTCATAGCCCAATCCCTGCCCGGCGATGGCGGCGGTTACGCCGAGCATCTCGCGCATGCCCGGCCCGCCGCGCGGGCCTTCGTAGCGGATGACGACGCTGTCGCCCTTGACGATCTTGCGCGCCTGCACGGCGGCCATGCAGTCCTCTTCGCTGTTGAAGACCCGCGCCGGGCCGCGGTGCTGCAGGCGCTTGACGCCGGCGACCTTGATCACGCAACCCTCCGGCGCCAGGTTGCCGCGCAGGATGTGCAATCCACCGTGACGGCTGAGCGCCCGGGAGACCGGGAGAATCACGTCCTGGTCGGGCTTCAGTTTCACGCCCGCCAGGTTCTGCGCGATCGTTTTCCCGGTGCAGGTCACGCAATCGCCGTGGATCAATTTCTCGTCCAGCAGAACTTTCAGAATCGACGGGATGCCGCCAGCGTTGAAAACATCGAACGCGTTGTAGCGGCCGAAGGGTTTCAGATCGGCGATGACCGGCGTGCGGCGGCTGATGCGATCGATGTCGTCCAGCGTCAGGCTCATCCCGCATTCATGCGCGATCGCGGGAAGATGCAGCGCGAAATTGGTCGATCCCCCGGTTGCTGCGGAGATGGTGACGGCGTTCTCGAACGCTTCGGGCGTGAGAATGTCGCGCGGACGGATGTTCTTCTCCAGCAGGGTCATCACCTGCTTGCCGCACTGCACGGCGTAGGCATCGCGCGCGGTGTCGACGGCGGGCGGTGAGCCGCTGCCCGGCAGCGCCATCCCCAGCGCCTCGGCGGCGCAGGCCATGGTGTTGGCCGTGAACTGCCCGCCGCAACTGCCCGCCGACGGGCAGGCGCTGCATTCCATCTCGTACAGGTCGGCATCGCTCATTTTCCCCGCGGAGTGGGCGCCGACGGCCTCGTAAACGTCCTGGATGGTGACGTCGCGGCCCTTGAACTTGCCGGGCAGGATCGTGCCGCCATACAGGAAAATCGCCGGCACGTTCAGGCGCGCCATGGCCATCAGCATGCCCGGCAGGCTCTTGTCGCAACCGGCCAGGCCCACCAGCGCGTCGTAGCCGTGCGCGTTCATCATCAGCTCGATGGAATCGGCGATCAGCTCGCGCGAGACCAGGGATGTCTTCATCCCCTCGTGGCCCATGGCGATGCCATCGGAGACGGCGATGGTGACGAACTCGCGTGGCGTGCCGCCAGCGGCGCTGACGCCTTGCTTGGCGGCTTTCGCCTGGCGGTCGAGCGTGATGTTGCAGGGCGTCGCCTCGTTCCAGGTGCTGGCCACGCCCACCCACGGGCGGTGGATCTGCTCATCGGTCAGGCCCATGGAGCGGAAGAAAGCACGCTGCGGGGCGCGCTGCGGGCCTTCGGTGACGACACGGCTGCGCGGGCGGTCCATGGGATTAGTATGCGGGGTTTATCGCGGGATGTCGAGACATGCCGACTGAAGTCGGCATGCCGGGGAAATCGACATGCCGGGCGCTATTTGGCGGCGGACTTGGCGGAGAGGAGCTGTTTTACTTCGGCCAGCCACTTGGCATCGGGGGCGGCGTAGGGACGAAACTTCTCCATCGAGCCCTGCTCTTCGCTGTACGCCAGCGCGCGGTTGGCGCCCAGTTTGTTCGCGATGGGGGAATCGACCAGGTTGCTGCTGTCGGTGGCCGACATCTGGAACAGCACCCGGTTATCGAATTCGCGCATGTTGCCGCGGTCCAGCGTCCGCTCCAGCGCCGTGGCCGTGTCGATCCACGCCATGGTGTGGATCCCCACGCCCGGGCCTTCGCGCAGCAGGTCGGCAAATTCCTTGCCGGTATCCGGCGGCTTCTCCTCATCGCCCGAGCCGCTGGAAAATCCGAAAGTATCTTCCGACTTGCGCAAGGCGCGATAACGCTGCAGACCGAAGATCAGCACGAAAATAGCCGGCGGGTTGGACGATTCGCTCGCCTGGCGGCCCTGCAGCTCCAGCGCCAGCTTGTGGATCGCATCCGCAACGGCGCGGTACTCAACGTTGTTCACCTGGTGCGGCAGCGCGCTGACAGCGTTGGCCAGGACCCCAAACAGCGGCGAATCCGCCGGGGTGCCGTCCAGGATAAAGAAGCTGGCGGCCTGCGGAGATAACTGCGATCCCAGCGCGATCGCCGACATCGACATCATCGCCAGCGCCGATTCATCCGCCTGCCCGATGACCAGCACGTTCGATCCGCTCTGGCGGCGGAAGGGGATGGAGGTGGGCGCCTTGATGGAAACCGGATCGCCCAGCCACGCCAGCGGCGCAACGATGTTGCCCTGATATTTCGGCGCTTCTAGCATTTGCTGCAGCGCCTGGTTCTGGCGGAAATCGGCCGGCTCGTTGCCTTCAAAAACAATCGGCGGCGGCGGCTTGATGCCGGTGACGTTGGCTTTCTGGGTCACCTGGTCCAGATACCGATCGCGCTGCTCATCCGGCAGCCAGGCGACCTGGAACGGGCTGTTGCCTTCCACCAGGCCGTTCTGGTCGTTGTAAATCGCCTCGCCGGGACGCGACAGCAGCCGCGCCGCCGAGTTGCCGTCGCCCAGGATCATCTGCGAATCCGCCTCGCTGGTTTGCAGGGCGATGCGGACGGCGATCTGCCCGATCGTGCTGCGCGAAAGGCCCGACGATCCTCCGATGGTCTGCGACCCCAGCAGCAGGTGGACGCCGAACGCTCGGCCCTGGCGGACGATGCGGTCCAACAACAGGGCCGCGTCCTGCGCCAGCTTGTCGTCCTCGCTGAAAAACTCCTGGAATTCGTCGATGATCAGCAGCGTGCGCGGCATCTTGAGACCCGATGAGTCGCGATAGGCCGAAAGATTTTGCGCCTTGAACGGGCGGAACAGTTCGGCGCGGCGGGTCATCTCGGCGTCGATGCGCTGGAGCACGCTCAGCCCGAACTCGCGGTCGCTCTCCACGGCGATCGCCCGCGCGTGCGGAAGCTGGTGCATCGCATAGGTCTTGAATTCGACGCCCTTTTTGAAGTCGATCAGGTAAAGCTCGATCTCATCCGGCGAATACCACATCGCCAGGTTGCTGATCAGCGCGTGCAGCAGCGTCGATTTACCCGAGCCGGTTTTGCCGGCGACCAGCGCGTGCTGGGCGACGCCCTTGCCCAGGCGAAAGGTCTGCAGGCGCGTGGCGCCGGAGCGGCCCACGGCGACGGCGACGTCCGAATCGCTCTTGAGGCTCCAGAAGACGTTGGGCTTGGGCGCGATGAACTCGAACGCCACCTCCACCCGCTTGGCCTCACGCGCTTTCTTGCCGACCTGGTGCAGCAGCTTGGTCAGCTCGTCCTCGGTGGGCGGCGGATCGAGCGTCAGCGGGAAGCGCTGGAAGATCTCGTCGCGCCAGACGAAGCGCTCCGCATCGCGCACGATGTTGACGCTGTGCGCTTCCAGGTCGTCCACGTGCATGCTGCCCGAGCCGGTTTGGATGCGCACGTCGCGCATGACCAGCGTGTAGACGCCGCAGCGCGCCCCGGTGCTGGCGATGCTGCTCAGCCGCCGCATCGCCTCGTCGCTGAAATTCACGGGGAAATCGGAGATGACCAGGAAGCGGTACGGCTCGGCCAGTTCCCCGGCCTGGGCGTTGTAATCGTCGATGGTCGCGAACTCGTTGCGGAGATATTTCTGAATCACCGTTTCCATATGCTCGCTGAGGTTCGCCAGCCGCTGGTCGATCTGCTCCGAATCGGTCCAGATGCGCCCGCCCACCAGCGCTTCATCGTAATCCGCCAGGTGCATGAACCCGGCGAAATTCTGTCCCAGGCCGACTGGGTCGATCAGCGTGAAGCGCACGCGCCCCGGTGGGATGCAGGTCAGCAGGCGCGTCATCACCATCTGCATGGCCTTGATCGCTTCGGCGCGGCCAGCGCGCTCGGCGTGGATCAGCAGCGACGCCTGGTTCGGAAACGCCATCAGCGCCGGCACGGAAAACGTCTCGGGCACCGGCAGCGTGAACGGCGCATCCTTGGTGATCTCCGCGATGATCGATTTGATGTCCACCTGCAGCTCGCCGAAGCGAATGGTGTGGGGAAATTTCGTGGGCGATTTCCAGTCGGCCCAGCTGGCATCGCTCCAGGGCGCGCAGGAACCGCCATCCTCCTGCATCGGCGCCTGGATGCTGGCCAGGCCTTCGACCCATTTTTTGGTCAGCGCGGCGCGCTCGGCGTCGAAATGATTCTGCAATTCCGTGCGCCGGGCGGTGGCGCGCTGGCCGATGTTCGCAAGCTCGGTCTCGTAGCGATGTTTGACTTCCTGCACTTTGCGCTTTCGCCAGTCCTCCAGCTCGGCCAGTGCGGTGGTGCGCAGCGTCTCATTCTCGGCGTTTTTTTCTTTGAGGTCATTTTGCGCGTTTTGCAGCACCGTGTCCTTGCGCTTGGTGCCCTTATCCAAGGCGGGGGCGGCGGTGTCGCGGGCCAGCTGCGATTCGGCCTTCTGCTGCTTTTTGGCCTTGGCCCTGTCCAGGTCATGCTGCATCGTGGCCTGGCTGAGCATGTTGTCGTTGCAGATGCGCGCCGCATCCAGGTCGTGGCGAAGCGGGATATACGCCGCCGCCACCTGCTTGCGCGCCATCGAACGCAGCGCCAGGAACAGCGCCGTCAGGATCACCACGGCAGCGCCCACGGCAATGCCGATCAGCGGCCATTGCGGGTCCAGCGTCGCTTTGATCACCTGCGGCGCCGCCGCCGCCAGCAGCAGCACGCCGATGAATATCAGGTGCGGCGTGCCCCCGACGAACAGCTTGGGGACGGAAAGATTGGCCAGCTCGTGCAGGTGACGTTCGATCCCCTCACTGTGCCTGGCATACGACGCGGTGGGATCGGCGGAACCGGCCTCGGCCTCTTTGATCGCCGCCAGCGGCTCCCCCGCCGGTGGACGCTGGCCGTAACGATTCATCAGCGCCCCGACCTCGGCGTCCTTCAGATTCAGGTGCTCAACCTGAACCGCGTGCAGCTCGGTCGCCCTCTTCAAATCTTCGGCAGCCTTGGCCTCGGCGGCTTCCAGCACGCTTTCGGCCAGCCAGCACGCCTGCTGATATTTCTGCTTCACGTCCGCTTGAAGCTGGTCGTATTCGGCCAGGGCGCGCTTGCGGGCGTTGGATTCGCTCGCTTTCAGCCCCGAGAGCATCTGCTGATAGCGCGATTCGATTTCGCCGCGGCGCTCCTCGGATTTCTTGACCACCTGCTCGTTGAGGCTTTTCAGATCCCATTCGAGCTTGGATCGATCCTTCTGGTCTTTGGTTTTGGTTTGTTCGAGGGACTCCTTGAGCTGGCGATCCATCTCCGATTCAAGCTGGGCGCACTCGTTGGCCAGAGCAACCAGCTCCTGCAGCGCCCAGCGCTGAAGATCGCGATGCGATGGCGCGGCCGGCACGGCTTCGCCATCGCCGCTGGTGTCATCCACGCCGCGATCGGTACGTTGAAGATCGAGTGGAGCGGCGCCGGTGTTGCCGTTTCCACCGTCCTGGGAAACCGTCTGAGTAACTTCCGGTTCGTCTTTCATCGTACCTCGGGTTCGACGGCGCCGCGGCTATTCACAATCGCGCTTGATCTGCTGCAGCACCTGGATCATGGAATCCATGGCGCTGAAGGCCTGGCGCGCGTCCATTTCGATGTTCAAAAGATGCTGCATCTCGAATGCCTTGGCGGTGGAATCATCCCAGTGCATGCGCGCCTCGCTCCAGCGTGCCTGCAGCTCCTTGACCGATTTTCCGAGCCGCGCCCGGCCCTCGTGCATGCCCATGGTGCTCCTGACTCAGGGCTCCGCCGTTTCCGTGGGCGGAGACACGATCTGATTTTTTGGGTCGTAAACGGCGAGCAAACCCGCGTCGCCGACGATCACCAGCGTATCTTGGGGAAGCTTCAGCAACTCCCCCAGATCGGGCCGGGCGGCGCGCAGGTCCGCGATCGTCGATCTATTGTATGCTGGCACCTCGTCAGCATCGACTGCGCCAATGCACCAGCCCTGGGCGGAGCGGAGCATAAAAATCCGCGACGAAGTCATGGCCGGGTTGGTGATCAGCACGATATCCTGATCCAGCAAAGGCTGGGCGTCGGGCATTTTCCACTGTTCTGGCGTCACGGTTCCGCAGGTGAGCCAGAGGGTTTTTTCGGGCAATTGCGGCGCCGTCGCGGCCGCGTCCGGTAAGGGGGCCCTGGCGCGGAGCACTGCGGGATCGATCGGCGGGGCAGCGGCGGGCTCTGCCTCCTCGGCAGCGCGCGCCATCGAACCGCCGCCATCCGTCCCGACCCCAGCGGCGGCGGTGGTTTCCTGCGGCTGGCCTTCGGGCGATTCCACGGCGATGCCCATGTATTTTTCCAGTTGCCCGATGGTCGCGCCCAATTGCGCGATCGCGGCCGGAACGCCCGCCGAAACCGTCACCTGGAATCGCCCCACGCCACCGCGATACAGGTTGATCTCTTTCTGCAATCGCTTCTGCCATAGCTTGACGGCGGCGAGCTTGTGCTGTGCCTCCTCCAGATTTTTTTTGGCGATCTGGACGGCCTTTAACTCCTCGACCGCCGACGGCGTTGATCCGGCGGCGTCTTTGTATAACTTTTTGTAGCGCAGCATTTCCTCGGCTTTGGCCAGGATTTCCTGCCGTTTGCGAATCTGCCCGCTCCAATACGTGAGCGCTTCGCCGTCCAGCCAGCGCTCCATCCGCGCGACATCCGAATTGGCATCGTCCATGGAAACACTGGCATTCTCCTGGAATTTTGCCAGATAAACCCGGAAGTCTTTAATCGCGTCGACTGAATTGACTTTTGCGCCAACGGCCATCGTAACTCCGGCTCACCGTCGCTATCGCTGCTTGAGATATTCCTCAATCGCGGCTGCTTTCTTATTCAGGACTTTCACATGTTCTTCAGAATTCACGATAAAACTGGAGACGGCCTTGACGGTCTGCTCGAACGATTCGGTGAACTTGCGCTGCTCCTGGTCGCGCCACGTCGCCTCCAGGCCGCGCAGCTTGCCGTGAAGCCCGCTCATGAGCCCGTGCAGCTCTTCGCTGGTGCGCTTCAGGTCAGCGGCAAAACGCCGCAGCTCTATTGGATCAACATTAGCTTTGGACATACTGAGTTCTCCATGGGCGGCGGCGCCACCCACATAAAATTAACCGATTGGCCGGCTAAACTCACGATGAAAGCTCATATTTTCGCGTTTTGGGTTATCGGAATCGCCTGTGTGAGCCGCTGGCGGCGCGCCTCGGCCAAAACCACCGCGGCCGCGTGCGACAGCGGCAGCGACGCCGCGCCCTCGACCGTCGGGATCGTCACCAGCGCATCGCACAATCCCCGCACCGGGCCCGATAATCCGCGCTTCTCCCCGCCGATCGCCAGGATCACCGCCGCGCTCAGATCGACGTCGAAGATATTCCGCTTGGCCCCGCCGACGCATCCCAATAGCCGCATCCCGCGCCGGCGCAGGCGATGCAGAAGCTCGATATCCTCCAACTGCACCAGCGGCAGGCGCTCGAACGCGCCCGACGCCGGACGCGCCAGTTCGGTCGGATCAAAATCCCACAAATGTTTTTTGATCAGCACCGCCGCCGCCCCCAGCGCCTCGGCGCTGCGCAGTGTGAATCCGAGGTTGCGCGCGTCCTCAATTCCCTCGATCAGCAGAAGCAGCGGCGGATGCGCGCACTTGTCTAGCAGCTCGATCAGCTGCTCGTGCGTCGTGCGCGGCTTGGGCGAGCAGATCGCCAGCACCCCGCCATGCGTCGCGCCGTGCGCCAGTGCATCCAGCTCGCGCCCATCGACGCGCTTGACCGGAACGCCCAGGGCGCCGGCGGCATCGAGCACTTCGCGCACCTTCGCATCGGGAGCGCCATGATTGACCAGGATCACCTCGAACCTGCGCAGGCGGGCCGCCAGCGCCGCCAGAACCGATTGCCGCCCTTCCAGGTGCTCCACGGAAATATTTTAGCCGCTGTGGGCCGCGATGTCCGCCGGAATTGCCGATCCAAAATGCTGATTTACGACGCGCCGATACACCGCCCGCCAATCGCCGATCACGCCCGGCCACGGATAATGCTGATCCAGCGCCCGCTGCCGCCCGGCGATCGACATGCGCTCGGCCAGCGCGCCGTCTTCGGCCAGCGTGTCCATCGCCCTGGCCAGCTCCTGGATCATGTATTGCTCGCTGCGCGGCTCGACGAGCACGCCACACTGCAGCGTCACCAGCAGCGACGGGCCGCCCCAGTCGGCGCAGATCACCGGCAGGCCCATGATCATCGCCTCCTCCACCACGATGCCGTGCGCCTCGCACAAGCTGGGGAACACGAACGCGCGATACTCGCGCAACGCCGCCGCCAGCTGGTCGTGATCCGCGAACCAGGGAATGAATTTCACGCGCTCGCCCAGCTTCAATTGCTCCGCCAGGGCCGCCAATCGCGGCAGATCGGGGCCGCGACCGATGACCTCCAGCACCACCGGGTTTTTCGTCATCGCCAGCGCCGCGATCGCCAGGTCGGCGCCCTTGTGCTTGACCAGCCGGCCATTGTGCACGAAGCGCAGGTTGACGCCCTGGTGAATCACGCGCGGCTTCTCCAGCAATTCGGCGCCGACGCCGCTGTCAATCGAATCGACGAATTGCTCGTCGCGGCAGCCGCACATCCGCAGAGAGTCGTAGGTCCGCCTGCCGCCCGCCACCAGCAGCGCATCGGCGTTGCGCTTGCCGGAGAAAAAAAATCGCGCCAGCCGCTGCATCAGTGGATGCAGCAGCCGGCGAATTCGGTATGGCCTGGTCTCCCGATGCCGCAACGCGGGCGGATAATGAATATTGCCGTTGAGCGGCCCGATCACCACCGCCGCGCCGCGGATCGCCAGATACGGCAGCACCGGCGATACCGGCGAGGTAAAATGCACCACCGTCCGCGGATGCTCCGCCAGCAGCCGGCGGATAATCGGGATCGCCTTCCACTGGAAAATCAGATTCAACGTCGGCGCCAGCACGCCGGTGCGATCGATCCATCTCTGCAATGCCCCGTCGGCGACGTACGAAACGCGCATTCGCGGATATTTTCGGTCCAGCTCCGGCCTGACGCGCTGATGCGTCACCTGGAAGACGTCCACACCCTGCCGATCCAGCTCCAGGTAAATCTGCAGCGCCTTCATCGATTCCCCGCCCATCTGCTCCGAGACGTTGGGGGCCACGAGGATGACCGAAAAATCGTCCGAGGATTTTGGGGTTTGGTCCATAAATTCGCGGGCGGGAGTATAAGCCCAACCACCGGCGTGGCCACTTCGGTGGCCATGTGTATTTCGACCGGATTGCCCCGCCGCTATAATCGCCCCGTGCCATCCGCGCGTAATCCGATCCGCCAACTCCCCCCCACGCTGGTGAATCGCATCGCCGCCGGCGAAGTCATCGAGCGGCCCGCTTCGGTCGTCAAGGAACTGCTGGAAAATTCGCTCGACGCCGGCGCCACCGATATCACGGTTGAGATTGAAGACGGCGGACGAGCCCTGATCCGCGTCGTCGACGACGGCGAGGGAATTCCCCCGGCAGAGCTTCCCCTCGCATTTGCCGCCCACGCAACCAGCAAGCTGCGCGACGATGACGATCTGTTCCGCATCGCCACCCTGGGTTTCCGCGGCGAAGCGCTGGCCAGCATCGGCTCGGTGTCGCAGGCGCGGCTGCTCAGCCGGCGGACCGGGGAGCCGGCGGCATATGAAATCCACGACAACGGCGGGCAGCTCGACCAGCCCCAGGCCGCCGCCGCAAATGTCGGCACCGTAGTAGAAGTGCGAAATCTGTTTTTCAATACACCCGCGAGACGAAAATTTCTCAAGGGCGCGATCACCGAATTCGGACACATCAGCGAAGCGGTGCTTCGCCTCGCCCTGCCGCATCCGCATATCGCGTTCAAGCTGATCCACGACGGCAAATGCGCGCTCGATTTGCCCGCCGCCACGCAGCGCGATCGCTGGCTGGCCGCCTGGCCCGATGATTTTGCGTCGCTGCAACTGCAACTGGAGGCCCGCGACGCGGAGGTTTCGCTGCTGGGCCTGATCGGTCAGCCCGAGCTGGCGCGACCGACGCCCCGGTATCAATACCTGTTTCTCAACGGCCGGCCCATCCGGGATCGATTTATCCAGCACGCCCTGCGCGAGGCGTATCGCGGGTTGACCGAGCCGGGTCGTCATCCCGCGGCCATCCTGCTGCTGGCGATGCCGCCGCACGATGTGGACGTCAACGTGCATCCCACCAAGAGCGAGGTGCGCTTCCGCGACAGTGGGCGAATCCACGGGCTGGTGCTCTCGGCCGTGCGCGAAAAGCTGCTGGGCAGCGACCTGACGCCGTCGGCGGTTCCCGCGCAGGGATTTTCGGGTATCGACGATCCGGCCCGCCAGGGGATGCGCGAGAAACTGGCGGAGTTTTTCCGATCGGGATTCTCCCAATCGTCGCCGGCGCCGGCCGATTCGATCCCATCTGCGGCGTCGATGCCAATTGCGTCCGCGCCGATGATCCCCCCTACGCCCGGCCCGCTGCCCAGCGCTGCCATCCAACTGCACAACAGTTACCTGGTCGCCCAGAGCGAGGACGGGCTGATCATCATCGACCAGCACGCCCTGCACGAGCGCATCATGTACGAGGATCTGCTGGCGCGCGTGTCCACTGGGCCGCTGGAAAGCCAGCGCCTGCTGATCCCGCTGACGTTCGCGGTCAATCCGCGGCAGCATGAATTGCTCGAGCAGATCCAGCCGCTCATGCGCCGACTGGGCATCGAGGCCAGCGCCATCGGCCCCGACGCCGTGGCCGTCCACGCCTTCCCGAGTTTTCTGCAGCGGCTGGACCCGGTGGAATTTCTCAGCCAGGTGTTGGAGCGCGGCGAGCAGGAGCGGCTCGATCTGAACCAGGAGGAGCTGCTGCACGAAATCCTGGACATGATGGCCTGCAAGGCCGCCGTGAAAGCGGGCGACCCACTCTCGCCGGCCGAGATCGACGCCCTGCTGGCCCGTCGCCACCTGATCGATCGCAGCAGCAATTGCCCCCATGGCCGTCCGACGACGCTGCGGCTGACGTTGCGCGATCTGGAAAAACAGTTCAAACGAACAGGGTTCTAGCGCTCAAAGCCACACGATGGCCATCGTGTGGCTTAATTTTAATTCTGGTACACTTGGACACATGGACAGCGCCAACCCCCAAAGCGGGCAGCCCGATCCACCGCCGGCCAGCGAATCCGGGACGTATACCCAGCAGTTCCAGCACCAGCCGGTGGCGGCGCGGGTGCCGGAGCGGCTGTCGCGCGGGGCGCTGAGCACCGGCGTGCTAGTGCTGGACAGCCCCAACGAATTCGTGCTGGATTTTCTGCAGGGTTTGACCCGGCCGTTCCAGATCGCCGCGCGCGTGGTCGTCGTCCCGGCCGTCATGGAACAGTTCATCAAGGCGCTGACGGATAACCTGGCCAAGTACACGCAGAATTTCGGCGCGCCGATGACGCTGCCCAAGCCCCCGCCGCGGCGGCCGACCATCGCGGAGATTTATGAGAACTTCAAGCTCTCCGACGATATGCACAGCGGGGCCTACGCCAATAGCGTGATGGTCGGCCACTCACCGGCAGATTTTTTCTTCGATTTCATCACCGGCTTTTATCCAACCGCGGCAGTGTCGGCGCGCGTGATCACCGCCGCCCCGTTTGTGCCGCGCATCCTGGATACGCTGAATATGGCTTCGCAGCAGTATCAGAAGCGGCATTCGCCGCCGCCGACCGGGGAAGCTCCGCCGGGCACCGGCTGAGCCGGGCGCGCGGAGAAATGGACATGGCCACTGAAGTGGCCATGCCGCGATATCAATGCTGCAGTTGATCCCTCAGCTTGCGTAGCAGTTCCAAGGCCTGCATCGGCGTCAATTGATCGGGGTTCGTCGCCGCCAGGGTCTTGGCGATCTCCTGCACAGGATCGACGAACAGGGGAAGCTGATCGGCGTCGGCGGCTTGGCGGTGGCGCGGGGGTTTGGCGGAACCCACCTGCTGCACGGCCAGGCTCGCCAGCAACTGCCGCGCCCGCGCCAAGACCTGCGGCGGCACGCCCGCCAGGCGGGCCACGTGAATCCCGTAGCTGCGGTCCGTCCCGCCCGCGACGATGCGGTGCAGGAAGACCACCTGGTCTTCCCACTCGCGAACCGCCACGTTGAAATTGGCCACGCCCTTGAAGCGGTGCGCCAGCTCGGTCAGCTCGTGGTAATGCGTGGCGAAGAGCGTGCGGCTGCGCGTCTCCAGGGCGATGTGCTCGGCGATCGCCCACGCCAGGCTCAGCCCGTCCAGCGTGCTGGTGCCCCGGCCGATCTCGTCGAGGATCACCAGGCTTTTATCGGTGGCGTTGTTGAGGATGTTGGCCGTCTCGGTCATCTCGACCATAAATGTCGATTGCCCGCTGTGTATCTCGTCGCTCGCCCCAATGCGCGCGAAGAGGCGGTCGGCCAGGCCAATCGTCGCGCTGGCGGCCGGGACGTAACTGCCCAGCTGCGCCATTAGCACGATCAGCGCGACCTGGCGGATATAGGTCGATTTGCCGGCCATGTTCGGCCCGGTGATCAGCGCCAGCGTGTCGTTCAATCCGAAGCGCAGATCGTTGGCGACGAATTCACTGCCCAGCTGCTGCTCGAGAACGGGATGGCGGCCGTCAATGATTTCCAGCGTGCGGTCTTCGGTGATCACCGGCCGGCAATACCGCCGCGCCCGCGACAGCGCCGCCAGGGATGAAAGAACATCCAGCCGCGCCAGCCCCTGCGCCAATTCGCCGAAGGCGTTGACGTGGATCATCAGCTCCTGGCGGATGCGCTCGAACAGCTGCTGCTCCAGCGCGATGGCGCGGTCCTGGGCGCCCAGCGCTTCGGTCTCGAAGGTCTTGAGCTCCTCGGTGATGTAGCGCTCGGCATTTTTGACCGTCTGTTTTCGCGACCAGGCGGCGGGGACTTTGGGCCGATGCGCATCGGTCACTTCGATGTAGTAGCCAAAGATTTTGTTGAAGCCGACCTTCAGCGAAGCGATGCCCGATTCAGCGGCCAGCCTGGCCTGGTATTGCGCCAGCCACTCGCGGCTTTTCGTGCCGATCTGGCGCAGGCGATCCAGTTCGGGGTCGAAGCCCTTGGCGATAACGCCGCCCTCGCGCAGGTGCGGGGCCGGATCGGATTGGATGGCCCCGGCCAGGTATTCGCCGCGCTGCGCGCAAAACGGCGCCATCGCGCCCAGCTCCGGGGCGACGTCTCCCAGGCGCGACAGCTTGCCCAGCAGCGCCGGCAGCGACGCCAGGCAGCGGGACAGGTTCGCCAGATCGCGCGGGCCGACGCGCCCCAGCGACACGCGGGCAATGATCCGCTCGATGTCGCACACCCCGTCCAGCAGGCGGACGATCTGCTCCAGCTCGGCCGGCTCGGCCAGCAGCGCGGCGATGGCCGATTGTCGCGCCTCGATGTGCTCGCGCTCCGACAGTGGAAATCGCAGCCATTGCCGCAGCAGCCGTCCGCCCATGGTGGTGCGCGTCTGGTCGATGGCGCCCAGCAGCGAGCCTTCGGTTCCCCCGCTGCGCACGGTGCGCTCGATCTCCAGGCTGCGCCAGCTGGCCGGGTCGATGGCCAGATGATTCTCCACGACGTGCCGCCGCGGTGGACGCAGGTGCGCCAGCGATGCCTTCTGCGTTTCGGCCAGATACGCCAGCAGCGCCCCGGCGGCCAGGATGGCCGGATCATCGTCCTCGAATCCCAGGCCGGCAGTGGTGGAGATTTTCCATTGCCGTTGCAGCAATTCCCTGGCGTGATGCGCCGAGAATTGCCAGCCGGGGCGGACGGTCACCGCGATGGATCCCATCGCCTCGATTTTCCTGGCGATTTCGTGCGGTTGGCCGGAGGGCAATTCCGGCACCAGCACCTCCGCGGGAGAGAGGCGCTGGATCTCGTCCAGCACCTGCCCCTCGGCCCCGCACATGCCGGCGCAGGCGCCGGTGGAAAGCTCGGCCCAGGTCAGGGCGGCGCGGTAGCCGTGGGCGCGCGTCAGGTGAAATGCCACCGCGGCCAGGTAATTGTCGGATCGGCCGTCCAGCAGCGGATCATCCGTGAGCGTGCCGGGCGTCATCAGACGGACGACTTCGCGTTTCAGCACGCCCTTGGCGGTCGCGGGGTCTTCCGCCTGCTCGCAGATCGCGACCTTGTGCCCGGCCGCGATCATCTTACGCAGGTAGCCGTCCACGGCATGGAACGGCACACCGGCCATGGGGATGGCATCCTGCGCGTCCAGCCCACCGCGGCTGCGGCTGGTCAGCGCGACGCCAAGCACTTTGGCCGCCAGCCTGGCATCGTCCCAGAACATCTCGTAGAAATCGCCCATGCGGAAAAACAGGACGTAACCGGGATATTGATTTTTGAACTCGTGATATTGCCGCATCGCCGGGGAGAGCGGCGACGGTTCGCGGGCGGGCGGTGGTGGCGCCGCCGGCGCCGGGACATCGGCGGTGGTGGTCGTGGATGGTGAGGCCGGCTCGCTCATCCGCCCCCGCCTCCGACGATATCGGCCTGCGGGCGCGTCATGCGCATCGGGTCCAGCGCCTTGTTCAGTTCATCGTCGCCGAGCAATTTGTGTTCCGCGGCGACGCGCCGGACGGTTTTGCCGGTGGCGAAACTTTCTTTGGCGATTTCGGCCGCCTTGTCGTATCCGATGGCCGGCGCCAGGCTCGTGCACATCGCCAGCGATTGCTCGACCAACTCGGCGCAGCGTTTGGCATCGGCCACCAGGCCGGCGGCGCACCGGTCGGCGAAGACACGCGCCGCCTGCGACAAAAGCTCGATCGATTGCAGCAGATTGAACGCCATCACCGGCATCATGACGTTCAGCTCAAAATTGCTGCCCAGCGCCGCGGCCCAGGCGATCGTGGCATCGGCGCCGACGGCCTGCGCGGCGACTTGCAGAACCATCTCGCTCATCACGGGATTGACCTTGCCCGGCATGATGCTGCTGCCCGGCTGCGTGGACGGGATGGAAATTTCACCGATCCCGCAGCGCGGACCGCTGGCCAGCCAGCGAATGTCATTGGCGATTTTCGTCAGGCTGATGGCGATGGTTTTGACCAGGCCACTGACCTCGACGATCGCATCCTTGGCGGCCTGGCACTCGAAATGATTGGTGGTCTCGATAAACTCGATTTGCGTTTTTTCGGCGATGATCTTGATCGCCCGCGCGGCGAATTCGGGATGGGAATTGATGCCCGTGCCGACCGCCGTGCCGCCCAGCGGCAGCTCGCGCAGGGCGTGGATTGCGCGCAGGCAGCGCACGGTTCCCAGCTTGGCCTGCTGGGCGTAGCCGCTCAGCTCCTGACCCAGGCGAATGGGCGTGGCATCTTGAAGATGAGTGCGGCCGATTTTCACGATCGAATCAAACTGGTCCGCCTTCTGGCACAGCGTGGCGCACAGGTGCTCCAGCGCCGGCGCGAGCGTCCGCCGGATGGCGCAGGCGGCGCTGACGTGCATGGCGGTGGGGATGACGTCGTTGGAGCTTTGCTCAATGTTGACGTGATCGTTGGGATGGATGGGATTTTTACCGCCGCGCTTGCCGGTGGCCAGCTCATTGGCGCGGCCGGCGATCACCTCGTTGGTGTTCATGTTCGTCGAGGTTCCCGAGCCGGTCTGGAAAACATCCACGACGAATTGCCCATCCAGCTTGCCGTCGATGACCTCCTGGGCGGCCTGCTGAATAAGCTTGGCCTGCTGCTCGTCGAGCAGGCCCAGATCGCGATTGACGGCGGCGGCGGCCCACTTGATCAGGCCCATGGCGGCGATGAACCGGCGGCCCAGGCGCAGCTGCGAGATGGGAAAATTCTCCACCGCCCGCGCCGTCTGCGCCCCGTAATACGCGTCGCCGGGCACCTGCATCGCGCCCATCGAATCCTTCTCTTCACGGAACTGTTCAGCCATGAACCCATTATCGAGGCAGGCGGAGGCAAATCAATCGTGACTTTTCGGGCGCGCGAAGGTGATGCGATAGATGATCGCCACATCGTTAGCGAAGACGCGCTGGAAATGGGCCGGATCGCCGCGGGCCAGGGCGATTTCCGGCGCATCGTCGGCGGCGCCCACGATCAGGAACTGCGCGCCGGTGGCTTGCAGGTTCGCGATCCACACGTGCGGAACCATCGGGTGATTCGCAGCCGCCAACGCTGCGGCACTGATCTGCTCGCCGGAGAGGCGCGGCGGCATTTGCAACGTCGCAATCGATTCACCCTGCCGAACCGGCACATACATCACGTGTCGCGACAAGTCGAAGCCGTACAGCGGATAGACCATGAACTGGTTGGAATAGGCGATCGTCGCATCGGCCGGGATCGATTGCTGCACGAACGCCCAGACATCACCCTGGGTGCCGTACGAGTATGGCCAGATATTGCGCCAGGATTGCCGGTAATCATCCACCAGATCGCTCCAGCAGCTCCAGGCCAGCAGGATGACGATCAGCGCGGCCGCGCCGCCGAGCAAGCGGATGGGCGACTTGAGCTTCATCCATTTATCGCCCAACCACCAAAGGAAAATGCCGATGCCCGCCAGCACGATGCCGTCGCAGGCGAATTGCACAATGTCCCGGGAACCCTTGGAGACAAACGTGGTGGTCAATGCCTCGGTCAGCAGGATCAATCCGATAAATTCGATGACCCCTGATTCGCGCAGGGCCAGGGCGCACGCGGCAAAGAGCAGAACGAACACGGGAAAAATGAATCGCACTTCGCCGTACGGCGAGAAGAAGAAGAAAATCGCCAGCCCGATCGGCGGCCCCAGCAGGATGCATCGGCGCAGCGGATCGGCGCGCAGCGATAGAGCGCCGCGCACGAGCGCGACCAGCCAGAGGATGCCCAGCATGGTGCACAGGAGGCCCGGCATACTGTAATAGCCGTCGCATACCACGTGTTTCAGCCCCGCCAGCGTTGTCAGGCTGAGACTGCGCGTGGCCACGAACAGACCGTGAAAGCGGATGATTCCCCAATTGACCGTCTCGGGAAAAACCGGATTGCCCACCAGGATCCAATTGCGCAAATACCAAGGCCCGGCCAGCAGGAGGATGCCGGCCAACACCACGGCATATTTCGACCAGCGCCAGGCGGCGCGGATCGGCGCATCGACCGCGATCAGCAGCAGCGGCAGCGACATCACCGCGGTAAATTTGACAGCCAGCAGAAGCCCGATGGCCGTCCCCAGGCGCGCCGGGCCGATCGGCTGGCGCAGCCGCCGCGGGGAAAGGCCGATCAGCGCCGCGGCGAAAAATGCGGCGACGAACAGATCATCCTTGGCGAGAATCGATTCGCTAAAAAATGGCCGCGAGATGACTGCCGCCCCTGCCAGCACGGTTGCCGCGGCGGGGCCCACACCCATCTCCAGGCAAAGCTGAATGATCAACAGGAACAGCAGCACCAGCGGACCCAGCTCCACCAACCGGGCCAGGATATCGCTGCCCATCGGCGCCATTAGCCAGGTCGCCCACACCGAACCGGCCAGCGGCGAAAAGGTGTTGGCCGGATTGAAAAACCAGGTTTGGAAAATCCCGATCTGTCCGCGCTGCAGCCATTGCGCGGCGGCGGGCAGATGATAGGCCAGGGCATCGGTCGCCGTCGGCGGCAGCAATCGCTCGAAGTAGACGTAGCCGCCAACGTAGCCGAACACGAACAGCGCGCAGGCCAGCATGCCGAGTTGTTGCGGGAGCGAAAGCGGCGTGGCCGGGACGATCGGCGGGCCACGCCGCGACAGCAGCCAGAGCGACGCCGTCAACATCCCCGCCATGACGGTGATCCAAAGCGGCGTGAGAAATCCCAGTATCCCCGGAATCCCCACCGCCAGGTATTGTACGAGATAAGCCAGCAGCAGCGCATCGGCGGCGGCTTCCAGCGGTGGGCCGTAACGGCGGGCCAGACGATAGCCAGCGACCAGCGGACCGGCGCACAGCAGTGCGGCCCAAAGCAGGCGCAGTTCCGAATCAGGCCCCATCCCTCACATCTTGCGGGCACGGGGACGCAGGTTCAACTGATCGCTAATGCCGGTTCAGGATCATCACGGGCGGCGGCGAGAGGCGAAGGTCGGAATTATCCAGCAACGCTTCGGGTTTGATCGGTGGCGCGGTGTGCTCGGGCAGCTTGTCGATATCGGCCTTCAGCTCGGCCGGATCGGTGTACCAGCGCAAATCCATCGCGTGTGCCATGCTCTTGAGACAGGTGCGCGCCTCATCGGGCGTGCGGCAGGAATGTTTGGACCAGGAGATTCCGATGGAGAAAACGCACACCCACCCCTGGCCGGAACGGACGGCAAATCCGACGAAATATCCGCTGCGGAAGCCGGTGACCGCGATCGGCCGGCGCTGCTGCTTGGATTCCCATGGCATACCGCGAACATCGGATCGCAGGGCGGCCAACTTGGGGCATTATGGTGTGAATGAAGCGTGGATAGGCGGCGCGGCGCCATCGCGGGCCGCAGAGTCGGCATAAAGCGGCGCGCGGGCGTTGACGGACGGCCGGGGGGTCCGAAATAATCCCCGCCGTCCGCTGACCGTTGGAGGGTATGGACCAGCCGCGACCCGATCTCGTTCCCAATCCGGCCGTCCGAAGGCTCAGTCTGTATCTGCGGCAACTGGAAAGCTTCCAGCGCAAGGACCGCCGCACCGTTTCCAGCAAACAGCTGGGCGAAAGCCTCAACCTGACCGATGCGCAGGTGCGCAAGGACCTGGCGCACTTTGGGCAGTTCGGGCATTCGGGAATCGGCTACCGCGTGGACGATCTGATCGCGCGGGTGCGGCATATCCTGGGCACCGACAAAATCTGGAACGTGCTGCTGGTCGGCGCGGGGAACCTGGGCAGCGCGCTGATGGCGTACCATGGGTTCGACGGCAAGGGATTCCGGCTGGTCGCGGTCTTCGACGCCAACGCCGCCAGAATTGGCGAGCGCCACGGTCCATTCGCGCCCGCAGACACCGGGGGAAAGCGACCGTTCATCATCCAGCCCATGTCGCAACTGAACTCGACGGCCCAGAAGTGGAATATTCGCCTGGCGATCCTGGCGGTGCAGGCGGATCACGCGCAGGACGTCTGCGAGCAGGTCGTCGCGGCGGGCGTGCGCGGAATCCTCAACTTCGCGCCGGTGTCGCTGAGCGCGCCGCGCGAGGTGGCGCTCAATTCGGTGGACCTGGCGGTGCAGTTGGCGCAGCTCTCGTTTCAGGTGAACTTTTCGCCGCTGGTGCAGACGGCGTGATTGATTTAGTCGCGTGCTTGCGCCGCGTGGTCTGCCGAAACGCGCGGTGCGGCTCGACTGAGCTCGCCGAAGCTAAGCACCGCGGCTAAATGGGATGTGGCGGCCGTGGCGCCTCAGGTTGGAAAATTCCGAACCAACTCGGTGAAAAGGCGGATGCCGATGGGGATGGCGGCATCGGGGAAATCGAACTTGTCGCTGTGCAGCGAGGGATAATTCGACTGGCCGGCCGGCTGGACGCCGAGCAGAAAGAAACAGCCGGGGACCTCCTGAAGGTAATAAGCGAAGTCCTCGCCGCCCATCGACGGGCGGGCGGCGGGGATGAAACGGTCGGGGCCCAGTGCCTGCCGCGTGATCCGCGCGACATAATCGGCCATCGACGGATCGTTGATGGTAGCGGGATAACCGGGCATCCATTCAATCTTGGCGGTGCATCCGGTGGCGGCGGCAACGGCGTTGCAGCGGCGCGCGACCACCGCTTCGACGAACTTGCGCACCGGTTCGCCCAGCGTGCGCGTCGTGCCTTCGATGATCGCTTCGTCGGGGATGATGTTGGTGGCCGTCCCGCCGCGGATCATGCCGATGGTGACGACGGCCGGCTCGGTGGGGTCGATGTCGCGGCTGACCAGCTGTTGCAGGCTGACCACGGCCTCGGCGGCGGCGACGATGGGATCGATGCCCAGGTGCGGGAACGCGCCGTGACAGCCCTTGCCGATGAAGGTGACCTTGAAGGTATCGGTGGCCGCCAGCAGCGGGCCGGGTCGGGTGGCGACGCAGCCGACGGGCAGGCCCGGCCAGCCGTGCAATCCGAAGATGGCGCGCACTTTGGGTCCGAGTCGTCCGTCGAGGATTCCGGCTTTGACGAGTCGTTCGGCGCCGCCGCCGCCCTCCTCGGCCGGCTGCCAGAATAACTTCACGCAGGCGGGCAGATCGCCCTGCACGGAGTGAAGCGCCGCCGCCGTGCCCAGCAGCGTGGCGCTGTGGCCGTCATGCCCGCAGGCGTGCATCTTGCCGCGATGGATGCTGGCATAGGAGAGGCCGGTTTGCTCGAGGATCGGCAGCGCATCGATGTCGGCGCGCAGCGCGACGCAGGGTTTGGAACGATCGCCGATGATGCAGATCGTCGCCGTCGGCGCATCGGCGACGCCGTCGATGTGCTCGATGCCCAGTTCATGCAGCTCAGCGCGAATTGTTTTGGCAGTCTCGTGCTCCTCGTAGCCCAGTTCGGGAATGCGGTGCAGGCGATGGCGCAGGTCGACGGCGCGGGCGGAACCGGCTTCGATGGAAAGGATCTGACTCATGCGGCATCCAGACAATCATCCTCATTCAGATCATTCGGACATCAACACCATGCTCGGCCAGAAACGTCTTCACCTGGCCGATGCTAAAATTTCCGAAATGGAAGATGCTGGCGGCGAGTGCGGCGTCGGCGTGACCGGTGGTCAGGACGTCCAGCATGTGCTGGGGACTGCCCGCACCACCGCTGGCAACGACGGGGATGGTGACCGCGTCGCTGACGGCGGCGGTCATCTCCAGGTCGTAGCCCTGGGTTGTGCCATCGGCGTTCATGACGTTCAGGACGATCTCACCGGCGCCCAGGTCCTGCGCCTGTTTGATCCAGTCCATCACGCGGATGCCGGTGCCAAGGCGCCCGCCATTGATGAAGACTTCCCAGATTTCCATGCCGTCGTTTTTGACGCGGTTGGCGTCCAGGCCCAGGACGGTGGCGCAACGGCCGAATTTGGCGGAAACCTCGCGGATGAGCCTGGGATCCCGGACCGCCGCGGAATTAAGGCTGACCTTCTCGGCACCCGCCTGAATCAGGCCGGTGGCATCGTCAAGGGTGCGGATGCCGCCGCCGACCGTCAGCGGCATGAAAATTTGGTCCATCACCCTGGCGACCAGTTCAGCCATGATCTGGCGTCCCTCGTGGCTGGCGGAGATGTCATAGAAAACCAGCTCGTCGGCGCCGTCCTGCTGATATTTGGCGGCCTGGGCAACCGGATCGCCGGCGTCGACATGATCGAAGAACTTGACCCCCTTGACCACGCGGCCGCGGTCGACATCGAGGCAGGGGATGATTCGCTTGGCGAGCATGGTGATCCATTGGGATGATACGGCCGGGTGGGGGACCAGGCCAGTTGATGACCGCATTTTCATGCGAATAAACGGGATTGTGGCGGGCACTCTATAGATGGCCGATGAATTTCGGCAAACTGCGGGCGTCTTGAGGGCTCTGAGCGATGTGTCTTCCGGAACTCGCTGGCTCCGATCGGCGGAGGCCGCTGGAAAATGCGATGCCCGGAGTTTGAAGGTGTATGATTAATCTGCGGCAGGGATGACTTGAGTACGGATAGACCGCCGACCAGAACTTCATAAGGCGTAGATGGCCGAGGCAGACCCACATCGCGCCAAGTACGAGCAATGGGTGCGCATATACGCGCCCGCGTTGTATCGCTACGCCTATCGGCTGGCGGGCAAGCGGCACATTGCCGAGGACCTTCTGCAGGAAACATTCGTGGAGGCGTGGCGATCGATCGAGAGACAAACGCATGCCCAGGGCGCGCGAGGCTGGTTATTTCAGATTCTTCGCCGCCGTTACAGCCATTTCCTGCGCGACACGCGGTCGCAGCGCCAAACCAGGAGCCTGGACCAGAGACAGGATGATCACCCTCCCGCTGCGCTGCCGCTCCCGCTCCAACGGCTGGCCGATCAGGATGCCATGCAGGCGGCGCTGGCGTTGCTCAACCCGTCGATCCGCCAGACATTGCTGATGGTGTTCGTCGAGGGTCTGACGTGCCGGGAGACGGCCGCGACGCTGCAGATTCCGATCGGGACAGTATTATCTCGCCTGGACAGCGCCCGGCGGAGTCTGCGACAGGCACTGGGCGAGGCGGCGCCATCGAGCCCTGCCAGCAAACCGAAAGGGGCACGGATATGACCGGATGGAACGGAGAATCCGAACTGGCCGAACTGGCCCACCTGCCCGTCGGACACCCCGCGCGTACCGAGTTGGTAACGCGCATCGGCCGGATGGACCCGATCGGTCAGGAGCGCTGGCGCAGGATGCTGCGGGAGACCGATTTGCTGTATCAGCAGCTTGGCGAAGTGGAGATTCCCATCGAATTGGAAGAGCGGCTGCTGCAGATTCCCGCCACGCGTCCGCGGCGCCAGGGCGGATTGGAACGCATGCTGACCCGCCCCATGGCTTGGACAGCCCTGGCCGCCTGCCTGCTGATCGCGGTGGGAATTCTGGCGTACCTGGAATGGCCGCGAACGGTCGCGCCACCGCCACTGGCGACGCTGGACCCTGTGTTGGCGGAAAAAATCGCGGCGCTGGCGGTCCAGCATTGCCAGGGCCAGGCTTCACTGGAGATCAGCAGCAGCGACGCCGGCAAGGTGCGCGCGGTGCTGGCGTCGGAACATTTGCCGGTTTCGGTCACGGTCAGTCCGCCGCGGGAGACCCTGATGCTGCGCGGCGGCGGCACGTGCGAGTTTGGCCCCGCCCGCGCGGCGTACACCAGCTGGCAGGCCGCGGGATTGAATTTCACGCTCTTCCAATTCAACGGCGCGTCGCTGTGCGTACCAGAAAAATTTCTCACCACCACCGCCATCCCAGCGGCCCTGGGGGCAAAGGGGATCCATTACCACGTCGTGATCTGGCCGGGCCACGGCCAGGAGGGGGATTGGGCCATGGTGCTTGAAAACGACGCCGCGCTGAGCGCCTTCATGGCGAGGAATTGCCGGTAATCCAAAGAGATGGCGGTTCGGAAGAATCGTCGAATATCAGGGTGGCCGACGGGGATTGAACCCGCGACCCCAAGGACCACAACCTTGTGCTCTGCCAACTGAGCTACGGCCACCGTATCGCCATATTCATATTCCATACGACTGATCATTGCAATTCAATCTGACTCAATCCATCGAGACTAGGGAATAACTGAACGCCGATCGGGCACTACTGGTTCAGAGCGGAAAGCCCTGATCTCTCTGGAGGATCAATTATGCGGCATCTCGTAACACTCGCGGTCAAATCATTGTTGGTGATTATCCCGATGCTGGTGGTGTCAAGCGCCGCCGCTACCGTGATCTGGAACCAGCCGGTTAACGGGCCGCTGTCCGAAAGCCCGTCGTCGCCGACGCCATTCACATTGGCGGCGGGGACGAATTCGATCATCGCGACCGTCGGAGGTGGCTCGGGTGAGACTGGTATCAACCAGAATTGGGTCACCGTAACGATTCCGACCGGTTTTCAGTTGAGCGAGTATGTGTTGGCGGCGTATTCGTCGACCGATGCGCAGGGATTCACCGGCGTGCAGGCGGGAACGTCATTTGCCGGCGGTGAAAGTGCGGTAAACACCGAATCGTCGTATCTGGGCTATGCGCACTATGGAACAGGCGCCACCAATGGATCGCTGCCCCCCACCAACCTGGTGGGCGACGATCTGCTGCCAATTATGGCGAATCCCTCTGACGCTGCTGGCGCGCAGGGATTCACGCCCCCGCTGTCCAGCGGCAGCTACACGTTTCTGATCCAACAGTTGGGCGCCACGACGAACTATCAATTCGATTTTGATGTGAGCGCCGTTCCCGAGCCATCAATGCTGGGACTGCTCGGCGTCGCCGGAATTACGCTGCTGCCGATGACGCGCCGCTTCGCAAGAAACTTTTGCCAATGATCTTCAAATGCGCGGCGCAAACAACCCGCCCGGTATTTTGACACACTGCGCCGCCTTCACTACCATGCCGCGCTCCAATTGCGGAGGTGCCTGGCATGGCTGCGGCGCTGAAAATGGTCTACGAAAAAGATGCGCCGCTCGACGCGCTGGCGGGAAAGACCGTCGCCATCCTTGGGTTCGGGTCGCAGGGGCACGCCCACGCGCTCAACCTGCGCGACAGCGGTGTGAAGGTCGTCGTCGCCAATCGCAGGGACAGCTCCAACGGCAAGCTGGCGATCCAGCACGGCTTCGATCCGCTGAGCGTCGAGGACGCGACCAAGTCGGCGGATTTGATCATCCTGACCCTGCCGGATGAGCAGCAGCCGGGCGTGTATGCCAAGAGCATCGCGCCGCATCTGAAATCCCCAAAGGCGCTGGGCGCGACGCACGGCTTCAACATCCATTTCAAGACGATCGTTCCGCCCCGCGACGTCGATGTGCTGATGGTCGCGCCCAAGGGACCGGGACATCTGGTGCGCAGCGAATTTGAGCGCGGCGGTGGTGTGCCGTGCTTGCTCGCCGTCCACCAGGATGCTTCGGGCAATGCGCGAAACATCGGCCTGGCCTGGGCGCGGGGGATCGGTGGAGCGCGCAGCGGCGTCATCGAAACCACCTTCAAGGACGAATGCGAAACCGATCTGTTCGGCGAGCAGGCCGTCCTCTGCGGCGGGCTCTCGGCGCTGATCAAGGCAGGTTTCGAAACGCTCACCGAAGCCGGGTATCCGCCGGAAATGGCGTATTTCGAGTGCGTCCACGAGGTCAAGCTGATCGTCGATCTGATTTACGTGGGCGGGCTGGATTACATGCGCTATTCGATCAGCAACACCGCCGAATACGGCGACCTGACGCGCGGCCCGCGCATCGTCTCGCCCGCCGTGAAAGCCGAGATGAAAAAAATCCTCGCCGAAATCACCAGCGGCCAATTCGCAAAGGAATGGCGCGCCGAGTTCGAGGGCGGGATGAAGAACTTCAAGCGGCTCTACGAGGCCGACAACAATCATCCAGTGGAAGTAACCGGGCGCAGGCTGCGGAATATGATGCCGTGGCTGAAGGCGAAAGAGCCGCCCAAGGGTTGATTCGTGGACGAAATTATTTATCGCTTCGCCACGCTTGGCGACGTGCAATCGCTCGTCGAGCTGCGCCTGGCGTTTCTGGCCGAAGCATCGGGCTCGGCGGCCCTCGTTCCCGGATTGAGCGAGGATTTGCGCGAATATTTCACCCACTCAATTCCGCAGGAGAAGTTCATGGCGGCCGTCGCTCTGAGCAATTCCAAGATGATTGCCAGCAGCGGGCTGGTGTTACATTACCATCCGCCCGGCATCAATAATCCGACGGGGCGCGAAGCATACATCATGAATATGTACACGGTTCCCGCCTGGCGACGGCGCGGAATCGCGGCGCGGCTGCTGGAGATGCTGCTGGATCGCACCAGAAGTTCCCGCTGCGGCAAGGTGTTTCTGCACGTCCTGCCGCCAGCTCGTTCGATTTACGTCAAGGCTGGATTTATTCCGGGCCAGACGGAGATGCGGAAGAATCTGCTCCCGATCTCTGATCCGCGCAAAGAAGAAACCCCGGCTCAAGTTCGAGCCGGGGCTTCGCAGTGATTAGCTGCTGTGAGCTGCCGAAGCAGTCGCGTGGATCGCGGGAATCTCACCCGCGAAAGCTACCACAGCCGTGATCGGCCGAAAATACCGCAAAATGATGCCCTGGCTCAAGGCCAAGGAACCGCCCAAACGGTGACCTGAAACACAGGAACGGTTACGAGGCGATCTTCTTCGACGCCAGCGTCGCAAGCCGCTCGGCGATCCACACCTTGATGATCGATTGCCGCGTCACGCCTAATCGCTCCGCTTCCCGGTCCATCTGTTGGATCATCCACTTGGGAAAATCGACATTGACGCGGTGAATTTGCAGTCCCGGACGCGTGATGCTCGAAAGGTCGAGATACTCGGTCATATCGACGCCCGAATCATGCAACGCGTCCAACTGTTTTGCGGTCAGAATTTTCTTATGCTTATTCACCTTTTTCATATCGCCGCCTTTCTTCAATTCTCGCTCGCCGAACGGAGATTAAGCGAATCGCCTCGCCGCGATAGCTCACAAACGCCGACCATAACTTGCCGCGGGCTCGGCCCAGCACCTGAAACCGATCCTCCTGCAAGCTCCTGGCACGAGTGGTCGCGCGATTGTCGTCCATCCAAATCTCCTGCGCCGCCACAAAATCAATTCCATGTTTACGCCGGTTTGCCTCGGACTTGGCTGGGGTCAAATTCAAATAGAGGCGTTTATGTATAGTAATTATACCCATGAAGGGGAAAAAAAAGAAAGGCCCGATCGGATTGACCAGGCCTTTCACAGAACTGCTGTGAGCTGCCGAAGCAGCTGCGTGGATCGCGGGAATTTCACCCGCGAAAGCTGCTACAGCAGCCCACGTCTACAGTCAGAATTGGTCACGGATCACCTCCTGTTTCTGCGGAGCGACAATGCCAAACGGGCAAGCGCTCGTCGGTTACGCCAAGCCGTCGCGGGTATGCTTCCAAGGTGACTGTCAGCCGATTGTGGGAGCGATTGTTCATCGCCCTGGGATATCGGCCTTAGCATGCGCCTTGTACTATCCCGCCGCCGGGCTCTCTCTCCCGGAAACGCCTTCCCGGGAACAGTCGTCGCGAGCCGGGGAGTACACCGGCCCACCAACGCCGCCAAGCAGACACGCCGTGCCGCCAGGCGATGCGGAGATAATATCGAGCTGGCGTCGCGATTTCAATTCAGTTGCCTCGCCGCACGGTAAATTCGCAATTTGCTACAATGGGTTCATGGCCGACCGCAAAACATTGCTGGACCAGACATTTTTGGAGATGCGCGGCCGATGCCTGGCGCTGGCCGCCGACCTGGACCGCCTGGACCGCGCCGAGGGTAATTCGGTGGATCAGGATGAGCGGATCGTGAAACTTCGCCAGGCGATCGGCGTCCTATTGACGGAGAACCGATCCCCTCGTGCCGAACGGGTGCAGTTGATCTTCAGCGATGCCACCGCCCCGCCGGCGTACCAGAAATGAAGCTGATCGACCCCCACATCCACTGTGTCAGCCGTACGACGGATGATTATCAGTTTATGGCGCGCAGCGGCGTGGTTGGGGTGTCGGAGCCGGCGTTCTGGGCGGGGTTCGACCGCGGCAGCGCCGCCAGCTTCGCCGATTATTTCCGGCAACTAACCGATGTCGAGCCGCACCGCGCCGCCCGCTACGGGATTGAACATTATTGCTGGCTCTGCATCAACGCCAAGGAGGCGGAGAACCTAGACCTGGCGCGAGAGGTAATCCGCCTGATCCCGCCGTTGCTCGAACATCCGCGCGTGCTGGGCGTCGGTGAGATCGGTCTGCACAAGAATACGCGCAACGAAATCGCGATTTTTCAGGAACAGGTCGATCTGGCCGCGCGGCATGAGCAGCTGATCCTGGTGCATACGCCTCACCTGCAGGACAAGCACAAAGGCACCGCGATCATCATCGACATCCTGAAGAATGATCGCCGGATCGACCCGCAGCGCGTGCTGATCGACCATTGCGAGGAGCACACCATCAGGATGGCCCGGGACGGCGGGTTCTGGTGCGGGCTGACGGTTTATCCGCTCACCAAGCTGACGCCGCAGCGCGCCGTCGATATCCTGGAAGCCTTCGGCCCGCAGCGGATCTGCGTGAACAGCGCCAGCGACTGGGGCGAATCCGGACCGCACACGCTGATCGACTCGGTGCTGGAATATCGTCTCCGCGGCCACGGCGAGACGGAAACGCTCGACGTGTTCTATAATAATCCATGCCGATTTTTCCGGCAGTCGGGCAAGTGGAAACCGGCCCCGATCGGGTAGAATTACCGGGCAACACTGGCGCGACAATTCAGGGATGGCGGGGAGCATCGGGCAAACGCCGTGGCGGTGGCGGTCCCACCTCGACGCTCTCGGTTTCGCAGGTGTTTTAGGCTAATATCAGGGTATCGAATGCAGTCAGCTTATCTGACAGTCAAGGACCCCCAGGGTGAACGCCAGGTCCCGCTGGATGGCGGCATGCTCACCATTGGGCGAAACTTCACCAACCTGCTGGTCATCGAAGAGACGATGGCCAGCCGCTTCCACTGCGTCATCGAGCAGCTTCCCGACGGCTTCCGACTGCGCGACCTGGATTCTCGCAACGGCACGATGGTCAACGGAAAGCCGTGCAAGCAGTGCCCGCTGGCCAATGGCGACGTCGTCACCATCGGCAAGACCGAGCTGAAGTTGATCGTCCCCAACCAGAAATCCCAAACTGGTGTGCCGCCCAGGCAGGTCGTCGATGAAGTGGTCGCGGAGTTGGCCCATCTGGTCAATGATGAGGAAGAGGACGAATCCGTCACCGTCGCCGACGAGAAGATTGAGCCCGCCAACGAATTTGAAAAGGCCCTGCGCGAGCGCGCCGAATCGCTGGCCGACCGTCCGTTCGGCGAGCGCGACATCGTCCTGATCAACACGCGCGGCAAGGTCGCGCACGAGCGCGGCGCCCGCGACGTGGGCGAGGCGGTCACCCTGCTGCGCCTGATGATGCTCATCTGCTTCCGCAGCCGCGCCACCGACATGCACGTCGAGCCGAAAATGGACGATGTGCAAATCCGCGTCCGCGTCGACGGCGCGCTCGTCGACGTCATCCGCATCAGCAAGGAATTGGGCACCAAGCTGCTTTCAGCGGTCAAAGTCCTGGCGGACATCGATATCGCCCATCGCAACATCGTGCAGGAGGGCCATTTCAGCGCCCGCGTTCCGCAGAAGAAGGACAAGGTAATGAGCGAGCGGCGCGTGGATTATCGCGTGAGCTTCGCGCCGGCAATGCACGGGCAGAAGCTGGTGGCGCGCGTGCTCGACACCGCCAATGCCCCGCTGCACATCGACGATCTGCAGCTTCCCGCGCTGGCGCGGCAGTTCATCCGCCGCACCAGCGAGCAGGAAACCGGCATGATCCTGGTCTGCGGCCCCACCGGCTCGGGCAAGACGACAACGCTCTACGCCATTCTGCGCGACATCGACGTCGCCCAGCGTAATGTGGTGACCATTGAGGACCCGGTGGAAATCCAGTTGGAGGGCGTGACACAAATCCCCGTCAACGACGCGCAGGGAAATTCGTTCTCCGCCCTGCTGCGCAGCGTGCTGCGGCAGGATCCGGACGTGATTTTGATCGGCGAAATTCGCGACGCTGAGACCGCCCGCGTCGGGGTGCAGGCGGGCATGACCGGACACCTGGTCCTCAGCACCGTCCACTCCCGCGACACGGTCAGCGGAATATTTCGCCTGCTCGACCTGGCGGTCGAGCCGTACGTTGTCGCGTCCGGCCTGCACGTGGTGGTCGCCCAGCGCCTGGTCCGCCAGCTGTGCTCCCATTGCAAAACCGCCAAGGCCCCCACGCCGCAGCAATCCAAGCGCCTGGCCGCGCACGGGTTCAAGGACGTCAAGCAGATTTATCAGCCCAAGGGCTGCAAGAAATGCCTGGGCACCGGCCACCTGGGCCGACGTGGAATATTCGAGGTGCTCAACACCAACTCCTCCGTGCGCGACGCCGTGCTGAAAAACCCCAGCGTCCAGGAGTGCCGCAAGTACCTCAACGCGGATAACTTCATCCCCATGGCCCTGAGCGCCTACCAGCTGGTGGCCGAGGGAGAAGCCTGCATCGAGGAGATCGAAAAGATTATTTCCGAGACCGGCTGAACCGACTGTCGGATCAAGCCGAAACCTCAGCTCAACGAAGGAGTGCAATATGAGCCGCGTCCGGCTGCTGGTCGGCACACGCAAGGGGGCATTCATCCTCAGCGCCGATGCCCGGCGCCAACGCTGGGATGTCAGCGGGCCGTTCTTCGGCGGGTGGGAAATCTATCACCTCAAAGGCTCGCCGGCCGATCCCAATCGAATATATGCCTCGCAAACCAGCGGCTGGTTCGGCCAGCAAATTCAGCGATCCAGCGACGGCGGCAAAACGTGGGAGACGGCGGATAACAAGTTCGCCTACGACGGCGCGGTCGGCACGCACATGTGGTACGACGGCACGCCGCACCCTTGGGAATTCAAGCGCGTCTGGCACTTGGAGCCGTCGCTGAGCGATCCCGATGTCGTCTACGCCGGCGCGGAAGATGCCGCGCTGTTCCGTTCCGACGACGCGGGCAAAGCCTGGCACGAATTGTCCGGACTGCGCGGGCACGCCTCGGGACCCAAGTGGCAGCCGGGCGCGGGCGGAATGTGCCTGCACACCATCCTGATCGATCCGAGCAACCCGCAGCGGATATTCATCGCCATTTCCGCCGCCGGCGCGTTCCGCACCGATGACGGCGGCAAGACCTGGAAGCCGATCAACCGCGGCCTCAATTCGCAATACATCCCCAATCCCACGGCCGAGGTGGGCCATTGCGTCCATCGCATCGCCCTGCACCGCTCGCGACCCAACGTGTTGTTCATGCAGAAACACTGGGATGTCATGCGCAGCGACGATGCCGGCGAGGCGTGGCACGAGATCAGCGGCAACCTGCCGACGGATTTCGGCTTCGTCATCGACGTCCACGCCCACGAGCCACAGACGATTTACGTCGTGCCCATCAAGAGCGATTCCGAGCACTATCCGCCGGATGGAAAGCTTCGCGTCTATCGCAGCCGCACCGGTGGCAACGAGTGGGAGCCGCTGAGCAACGGCCTGCCGCAGCAGGACTGCTACGTCAACGTGCTGCGCGACGCGATGGCGGTCGATGCGCTGGACAAGTGCGGCATCTATTTTGGGACCACCGGGGGACAGGTCTACGGATCGGCCGACGCCGGCGACAACTGGACGCCGATCGTCCGCGATCTGCCGGCCGTGCTGTCGGTCGAGGCGCAGACGTTGTCCTGAGCGCACCAGAAGGGATACCCCCCGATGATCCGCGTTGTGCTGCCGGCGCATTTGCGCGTCCTGGCGAATGTCGAGCGCGAAGTGCAGCTCGACGTCGCCGGCCCGATCACGCAACGGTCGATCCTGGATGCGCTGGAATCGCAATACCCGATGCTGCGCGGAACCCTCCGCGATCGGCTGACGCTGAAGCGCCGGCCGCTGGTGAGATTTTTCGCCTGCGAGGAAGACATCTCGCACGAGGATCCCGACGCCCCCCTGCCCGACGCTCTGGCCGCGGGGCAAGAGGCGTTCTACATCGTCGGGGCGATCGCGGGAGGATGCGCGCCGGCAGCCGATTTATCTGCAGCGCAGTAGCGTCATGATGGCGAAGGCCGTGCCGTACGGCTTGTGGTAATCCCACATGGGGTAATCCCACCACGAACCGTCGGGCTCCTGGTGCGGAAGGATCACGTCGATCAGTTGCTGCGCGTACTGCAGCTTGCCCGCCGCGCCCAGATGCTGCATCAGCAGGCCGGCGTAGAAGTGATCGAAATAATAGTAATACCCCGAGACCTGATACCAGGAGCTGTGCGGCATGGGCGTCTTGCGGCCGGCTTCCAGCGGGGCGTGCTCGCGGAAAAATGTGTCCAGGCCGAATCGACACGCGGCATCGTCCAGTTTTGGATCGCCCCACAGCGCCAGAGCGTAATCTACACCGACGGCGCGCCCGGCACTGCCGCGCGGGAGGTTGGCCGGGAGCGTGGGAACATATTTGTACTCTTCGCCGTACAGGCACGCGCCGTCGGGCAGGCGCATCTCCTCCAGGCGTTTCATGCCGCGTTTGACCATCTCCGGTGAGACAGTGAAGCCGTCCTGCTGCGCTTCGTGCAGTGCGACCAGCCCGGCGGCGGTGCCGAAGCTGGTCGGCCCGCCTGCCGGCGGCTGCGTACCGCCGTTGAAATCGTAGTAATTCCATCCCCCCAGGTACGTCTCGTATCGCGCCATTCGATCCAGATGGAAGTCGATCGCCTGGCGGATGCGTGAGTCGTTGTTGATGCGCGATTCGATCGCCAGCGCCTGCACGATGTAGAGATGCGCCCAGATATTGTAGATCAGCTCCGCATCGCCGCGGCGGACGTCGGGGTGGGCGAGCAGGTATTCCACGCCCCGGTCGTGCGCGGCGTGTTCGCCCGCCTCGCGCAGGGCCATCACGCACAGCGACGTGACGGCGACGCGAAACGCATCGTGCGAGCCGGGCACGCTGACGACGACCTCGTTGCCGTGCGAGACTGTGCCGCTTCCCCAGGAGCCGTCGCTATTCTGGCTGGATTGGAGGAACGCGACGCCGTCCGAAATCGCCTTATCGATCGGTCGGGCGTAAACCTGCGGGTCTGACGGACGGGTGGACGGTGCGGCGGTGTGGCTGGCGCAGCCGGCTACGTTAAGCGCGGCGAACAGCCAAAAAACCCTGACCAGAAGATTCGACTTTATCACTGCTGTCCCGGCCGCTTCGCCTGCGTGAGCACCAGATCACCTTCGCTCAGCCCCGATTTGATTTCGATATCCTGGCCATCGGATCGGCCAATGATCACGTCGCGCTTCTGAGCGTTCTCGGCGGGATTTTTCTCACCGGCGGCGACGACCCACACGTGGCCCTTCGATACCGCCGATGTCGGCACCAGCAAAACACCGTGCAGCTTGCCGGCGTCGAAACTGACATTGGCGAGGAATCCGGGCGCCAGCCGCGCGTCCACCGCGGGGAGATCGGCGAGGATATCAAACGTCTGCTGCGGGCCCTTCATCTGACCGATAGTCGGCATCGCATCGCAGGTGGCGTCGTAGCTGGTGTCCGCCAGCGCGGTCGGCGTCACCTTCAGCTTCGCGCCGGCCGACAGCAGGGTGATCTGTGTCTCCGGGCACTCGGCGACCAGGCGAAGCTTACCCGGGGTGTAGACGGTCATGACGACCTGGTCTGACGCGAGCTTCTCACCGGGGGCGACGCGCTGCGGCTCGATCTCCTGCCACGCCTTGTGGTCGAATGCGCCGTAGATCACGACGCCATCGGTCGGCGCGATGATATCGAACGCCTCGCGATCGTGTTTGAGCTGTTCCAATCGCCTGCTCGCATCATCGGCGGCGGCCTGGGCGGTGACCAGCGCCGTCTGCCGCAGGACACGCCCCTGCGTCTGGGCGGCTTCTAGCTGCGCAACGTTCTGCGCCTGCTGATCCGCCCCCCACACCAGTTGCTGACGGCGGACAGAGGCTTCGAACTGTGCCAGGCGCTCCTGCACGGCGTGGGAAACGCGGCTCATCAGCTTGTAAATATCCAGCACGCGCATGGCGCGCTTGACGACGATATCCGCGGTCTGGCTGGTCAGGTCCTCCGATTTGTACATCTTGTGAAGCTGATCCAATTCATCGGTGGCGTTTTCGACCTCAAAGTCGCCGATCTTCGGCTCGATGCTGGATGCGGTGAGGAACGTCGGGCCGTCGACCGCGTCCCAGCGCTTCAATTCGGTCTGGGCATTGTTCATGGCGTTGGTGGCGATGGACATGGCCAGATCATCGCCCTGCTGACCCAGCTTGGTGTCAGCCTGCGCCTTGGCGAGATTGGCCTGGGTGGTTTTGGATTCGTTCTCGACGGCGGCGATCTGCGCGTCGATATCGGTTGTGTCCAACTGCAGGAGCGAATCGCCCTTGGCGACCTTGGTGTTGGGCGAAACGGCCTTGGCGATGATGAATTCACCCTGGTAACGTCGCACGTGGGGACGAACCACAAACGCGTCGGACGGCTCGAATGTTCCATCGAAATCCAGCGAGAGAACCAGATCACCACGCCGAACGGCAGAAGTTCCCGATGGTGGCGAGGCGGATGGAGACGTGGACGGCGCGGTTGACGGCGCCGTGGTGGCGGCATCGTCGGCGGCGATCGCGCGATTCGATCGGTCCAAGGACAGCCATCCGACCAGCGCTGCCGCACCAAACACCGCGACCGATCCAAAGCGCCACCATAATCTACGCGTTGTCATAAATTGATCCCTTCCGCCGACACGGCCCCAATACTGACGAACCGGCCCTCGGCATGTTTCAAAACAGAGTCAATTATTCCGGCTGGCCCTTGGACAGATCGTAGACCCAACCCTGGATCATCGGTTTCCAATCGATCAATTCATCCGGCTTGAAGAAGAGGCCCAGCTCGCGCGTGGCGCTCTCGGGCGAATCGGAGCCGTGGACCAGATTGAACGAATTGCTGACGCCGAAATCCCCGCGGATCGTGCCCGGCTCGGCCTTGGAGCCAAAGGTGGCGCCGAGCATCTTACGTGCAATGACGATCGCGTCCTTGCCCGCGATCGCCAGCACGATCACCGGCGAACTGGTCATGAATTTCACCAGGCCCGCGTAAAATGGCTTGTCCTTGTGCGGCGCGTAATGTGTTTCGGCAAGGCTGCGCGGGATCTGCATGAACTTGGCGCCGACGATCTGAAGGCCCTTGCGCTCGAAGCGATCGATGATCTGCCCGCAAAGGCCGCGCTGGATGGCGTCGGGCTTGAGAATAATGAGCGTGCGTTCCATAAAGGGCAATTTATATCGCGGGGGGCGGGTGGTTGCTACCTGGGGAGTGCTCGGCACATGCGGACTAAAGTCCGCATGCCGGGTGAAAGGCGGACTTAGAGGTTCGCGGAGTCCAGCGAGTTGCGCGTGATGTTGATGCCGCACTCGATCTTGTCCTGTCCGGCCCAGCGGCCGGAGCGCGGGTGCTCGCCTTCGCCGACGGGTCGCGTGCAGCTCAGTGGGTTGCAGCCGATCGATGCGTAGCCCTTCTCCCACAACGGGTGGTACGGGAGATCGTGCGCCTTGAGATAGGCGTGGACTTCACGGCTGCCCCAGTTGAGCAACGGAGACACGGCATGGCAGTTGTAGCGCGGCGAGAATTCCAGGAATTGCATTTTGCTGCGTGTTTCCGCCTGGTCGCGGCGGACACCGCGCAGCCATGCCCGCGGCGCAAGCTCCCGCATGGCGCGGTCGAACGGCTCATTTTTGTTGGCGGCGCAGCAGGCGTCGATGTTCTGGCGCCAGGTGGGATTCTCCTCGCCGGCCTTGTGCAGGTAGGCGATCGGGTCGTTGCGCGTGCGAAACGTCCAGACATTCAGATCCAGGCGCAGGCGCATCTGTTCCATGAACGCGTGCGTTTCGGGAAATAGATAGCCGGTGTCGACGAAGATGACGCGGATGCCGGGCTTGATCTGGTTGGCCATGTGCAACAGCGCCGCCGACTCGGCGCCGAAGGAGGAGGACATTACCAGATCGTCGCCGAACTGCGCCACCGCCCACTCGATGATGCGCGTCGGCTGGGCCGATTCGAACATCTGGTTGAGGGCAGCCAGATCGAGTTTGTCGGTGATCAGGCTCATCGTTGTGCTCGTCCCCCCGCCGTCGCCGCGGCGGCGGCCAGGGCGTCGAACCATTCCCTGGGAATTCGTCGGCCGTTGGCGATGCCAAGCTCGATCTGCTTATTGGCCCCATGAAAATCGCTGCCCCCTGTGCGCAGCAATCCGAAGCGGCGCGCCAGGGCATCGTACTTTTGGACATTATCGGCGTCCTGGTCGCTGTGGATGACTTCAATCCCACCCAGGCCGTGATCGACCAGGTCCTTCACGATCCGTTCAAGCTGGGCATCATTATCGGTGCGAAGCTGGATGGGATGCGCCAGCACCGGCACACCGCCGGACTCCAGGACCATTTCGATGGCGCGTTGCGGTGTGAGCCGCTCTTTGTCGGCGTAAGCCGGGGCATCCTGGCCGAGATATTTGTTGAACGCGTCCTTGATCGAGCTGACGTATCCCTTGCGGTGCAGGACGGCGGCCAGCTGGGGACGACCCAAAACATTGCCCTTCGCTTCGCCTTCCCACTCCTGCATCGAGACCGCCACGCCGAGCTCATTGAGCTTGGCGATGATTTTGGGGTTTCGTCGATCCCGCCCGGCCAGAAGCGTCGTGGTCAGATCGCGCAACACCTGACTGTGGGGATCGACGCCGTAACCGAGCAGATGCAGCGTGCCAGGGTGGGGGAACTCGGCGCTGATCTCGATGCCTGGCAGAAAATCCAGGCCGAGCCGTTGCGCCTCCTGTGCCGCTTCGGCGACGCCGTCGATGGTGTCGTGATCCGTAAGCGCCAGGGCGGAGAGTCCACGTTCGACCGCCAGGCGCACCACCTGCGCCGGCGGCAGCGTGCCGTCGGAGGCGGTGGAATGACAGTGAAGATCGACGTAGCGGCCGGACATTTTCTTCCCGGGTGAAGTTCGACAAATCAGGCGCGCAGATAGCCCTGCTGCTCCAGATACGACAGGATCTGCTGAGCCGCGGCATCCGGCTTCGATTGTTCCGTCTCGATGAGAATCTCCGGCTTCTCGGGCGCTTCGTACGGATCGTCGATGCCGGTGAAACCCTTGAGCTGTCCGGCGCGGGCCTTCTTGTACAAGCCCTTGGGATCGCGCTTCTCGGCTTCGGAGAGGGAGACGTGCACGTAGACTTCGACGAACTCCCCATCTTTCATGCCGGCGCGCACGGCGTCGCGGTCTTTCTTGTATGGGCTGATGAAGCTGGTGATGGCGATCACGCCGGCATCGGTGAACAGCTTGGCCACCTCGCCGATGCGGCGGATGTTCTCGGCGCGATCTTCGGCGGAGAAGGCCAGATTTTTATTCAAACCCATGCGGATATTGTCGCCGTCCAGACGATACGCGTGCTTCTTGCGGTGCAGCAGCATCTGCTCCAGGATGCAGGCGATGGTGCTCTTGCCCGAAGCGCTCAGTCCGGTCATCCAGACGGTGACGCCCTTCTGATCCAGAAGCGCCTGCCGCTCGTGGCGGCTGACCGACCCTTCGTGCCAGGTGATGTTGGTTGCGCGCTGTTCTGCCATAAGACAATTATTCCTCTTCAAATAACGGCGTGCTCAGATATCGCTCGCCGAAACTACACATGATGGTGACGATCATCTTCCCTTTGTTTTCCGGCCGCGCCGCGACCCTGGCGGCAGCGGCGACGTTGCCGCCGGAGCTGATCCCACCGAAAATTCCCTCCTCCTTGGCCAAACGCCGCGCCCAGGTGAACGCCTCGTCGTCCGTGATCTGCAATACTTCATCGACAATATTGGTGTGCAGGTTGCCCGGCACGAATCCGGCGCCGATGCCCTGAATCTTATGCCGCCCCGGCTTGATCGGCTCGTGCTGGAGCGTCTGGGTGATCACCGCGCTGGCAACCGGCTCGACCGCGATCGCCTTGAAGCTGGGCTTGCGCGGCTTGATGACTTCGGAGACGCCGGTGATCGTCCCGCCCGTGCCGACGCCGGCGACCAGGATATCCACCTTCCCGCCGGTGTCCTGCCAGATTTCCTCTGCGGTGGTTTTGCGGTGGATCTCGGGATTGGCCTCGTTCTCGAACTGCTGCGGCATGAAGCTGCTCTTGTGCTGGGCGAGAATGGCCTTGGCGCGATCGATGGCGCCGCGCATGCCGTCCTCAGCCGGCGTCAGCTCGACCTGCGCGCCCAGCGCCTTGAGCAGCCGGCGGCGCTCGATGCTCATACTCTGGGGCATGGTGAGGATCAACTTGTATCCGCGGGCGGCGCAGACGAACGCCAGCGCGATGCCCGTGTTGCCGCTGGTCGGCTCGACGATGACGGTGTCCTTCTTGATCTTGCCGGCCCGCTCGCCGGCGTCGATCATCGCCACGCCGATGCGATCCTTCACGCTACCGAGCGGGTTGAAGAACTCGCACTTGACCAGCACGGTCGCGTGTTCCTTGGGGATGAGGCGATTGAGGCGCACCAGCGGCGTACCGCCAATGGTCTCGGTGATGTCGTTGAAAATCCGTCCCTGGGGCTTGAGTGGCATGGATTTTATCTCCCAGATTTTTTCCAGCGTCCATTGAGCGGTTTAAGTGAGGTCACCAAAAGCAGATCAATTGTTTCGAAAGCATCCGATTCACCATCGATCACAGCAACGGTTCGTCCTGTAAGCGACATCGCGACGGTCTCTGGATGCAGCACATGGATCGCTCGTCCATCGGCCATATGCATGGCAAACGGATGGAACGGCGTCGATTTCCAGTATTTTCTAAATTGCTCGCTTGTCATCGTACAAATCTCACTGGCACTTCACATTCGCCTGCGCGGGTGTCTCACCGCTGCCGGTTTTGATGGGGGCGCCGACGAGATTGCCCCATTCGGTCCAGCTGCCATCGTAGTTCTTCACATTGTTCAGGCCAAGCAGGTACTTCAGCACGAACCAGGTGTGGCTGGATCGCTCGCCGATGCGGCAGTATGCGACGGTGGGCCGGGCGAAATCGACACCGGCCTCGGCGTACAGCTTGCGCAGGTCCTGCGGTGATTTGAAGGTGCCATCGTCGTTGGCGGCCTTGGCCCAGGGAATATTTTTGGCGCCGGGAATGTGTCCGCCGCGCTGCGCCGTCTCGGGAAGATTCGGCGGCGCGATGATCTTGCCCGTAAATTCATCAGGAGAACGAACGTCCACGAGGTTGATCCTGCCCTGGTTGAGCGTGTCCATCACCTCGTCGCGATAGGCGCGAATGCTCTCATCGGTCGAGGGAATCTGGTAATTGCTGCGCGCAAACGTGGGGCGATCCGTCATCATCTCGCGCTTCTCCAGTTCCCATTTCTTGCGCCCACCGTTCATCAGTCGCGCATCCTTGTGGCCGTAATATTTGAATTGCCACAGCGCCCAGGCGGCAAACCAGTTGTTATTGTCGCCGTAGAAGACAACGGCGTCATCGTTGCGGATGCCGGCGGCGCGATTCAACTCGGCGAACGTGCGCGGGTCGATGATGTTCCGCTGCACGCGGTCGTTCAGATCGGTCTGCCAGTTCCACCCGATCGCGTTGCGAACGTGCCCCTTCTCATACGAGGTCGTATCAACATCAACCTCGACGATTTTCACTTTCGGATCGGTCAGATGCTCCGCGACCCACCCCGTGGTTACCAATACATCCGGATTGGCATAATTGTCGCTCATGATTGTTCCCTTTCGCTGGGCCCGAGGATCTCCTCGGGCCGGAATGTTTCGGTCTGCTCGTCCAGTTTCCAGCTGGTCATGTCCGCCGGTTTGCCGCCGGCGATGGCCACGATGATGTAACTGTAATACGGCCACGCGTGCTGTCGATCATATTCGCTGGGCTTGGCGGGATGATCGGGATGGCTGTGATAGAAGCCCAGCACAGCGAGTCCGGCATCAGCGGCGCGCTTCTCTAATTGCATCAATTGTCGCGGATCCAGGGAGAAGCGGTGATATTTCTCCTCGGCGGCAAACGCGTTGGCCAGCGGCTCGAGGCGCTGCACCATCCGCCGTGTCGCGCCGTCTTCGGTGACGTCCCTGCCCAGCATGGCGCCGCAGCATTCGTTGGGATACGCCGCCACCCCTTCTCGCTGAATCTGTTCGATTTGATCGGCCTGCAGGACAATCACGGCCAGTTCTCCGCTTCGCTGTCTCCTTCGCGCCAGAAACTTTCCGACAGATACTTGGCGGCCGAATCGCAGAAGATGGTGACGACCAATCCCTCTTTGAGCGACTTGGCCACCGCCAGCGCCGCGAAGAGGTTGGCGCCGGAGGAGACGCCGACTAGCAACCCCTCCTGCCGTGCCAGGGCCAAGACCATCTTCTGCGCATCCTCGGTCGCGACGGCGATGCTTTCATCGGCGACCGATTCATCGAAGATCCCCGGTCGCAGCGCCGTCGGCATGTGCTTGAGCCCTTCCAACCCGTGCAGCGGGGCATCGGGCTGCATGCAGATGCACTGGACGGCGGGGTTGAGCTCCTTGAGCCGCCGGGTGACGCCCATGAACGTGCCGCTGGTGCCCACGCCGGTGACGAAATGCGTGATGCGCCCCTGCGTCTGCCGCCAGATTTCCGCGGCTGTCGTTTCGTAATGGGCGCGCCAGTTGGCGGGATTGTTGTACTGATCGGGGTAAAAATATTTATCGGGATTGGCATCGACCAGGCGTCGGACGAATCGCTGCGCGCCGTCGGTTCCCTCGGTGGGATCGGTCAGCTCCAGCTCCGCCCCGTATGCCAGGAGCGATTGCTTGCGCTCGATGCTGGCATTTTTGGGCAGGGCGAGCTTGACCCGATATCCGCGCTCGGCGGCGATCATGGCGTAGGCGATGCCGGTGTTGCCGCTGGTCGCGTCGACGATGATCTTGTCCTTGCTCAGCAACCCTCGGCGCTCGCCGTCCAGGATCATGTTCATCGCCGCCCGGTCCTTGACGCTCCCGCCGGGGTTGTACCACTCAGCCTTGGCGTAAACTTCAACCGGGGCGACCGCCTCGGCGAGCCGACGAAATCCCAGCAGTGGCGTGTTGCCGATCAGATCCAAGACCGACTTGGCCTGTTTGCCCGGAGCTGAAATCACTGAATGCATGGAGATTTCCTACTAATACTAGAGGAAAGTAGGAGTATGTTCAAGTTTATCCCACAAAAGCACTTAACTACCTACGAATCTTGCATATATCGATCGTGCACGCGCCGGATCGACCGTTCCATGGACCAATAATCGGCCATCGCCAAAGAGCGTCAGGTCGATTCCCACGGGCTCGTGCAATTGGCAGCGGACGAACCAGGGCGACTGCTGGACGGCCCCGATCCCCTGCCATCGCCGGGCCGCAGAGGCAAGATCGACACAAGTTCGCCCGGCGCTTAGGACCTGCACCGCCGCCCGGCCGCACAGGGTTGTAGTCAAATCCCCGTCGATTTTACACAGGAAGGGAAATTCCCGCCGCCCGCAGCAGGGGCAATCGGGCGCGGCCGCCAGCGCACTGGCCAGTTCACGCCACTGGCCGGACCATAGATCGAGGCTGATCAATCCGCGGGGCATAGGACCAGCGCCGATTAATAGCCGCATTGCCGCCGCCGCGGCGATCGATGCGATGGCCACCGCCGCCGGGCCCAGCACGCCCGCCGTGTCGCAGGTTGGAAGCTGTGCCGCCGACGGTGGGGTGGGGAAAAGACAACGCAGGCACGCCGTCGTCCCCGGCACGATGCTCATCACGCGCCCGCCCGTCTCCACGCACCCGGCATAAATCCAATTGATCCCCCCCTGCACGGCCAGGTCGTTGATCAGATAGCGCGTGGCGACATTATCGGTGCCGTCGAGAATGAGGTCGATGGGATGCTCGCGGTCGACACTGGCCAGCTCGGCGAGGTTGCCCGCGTGGGCATCGGCGACGATGGGCTCGACGGTGACGGTGGAATTGATCCGCGCCAATCGCTGCGCTGCCGCCACCGATTTGGGCATCTGGTTCGCCGCATCCTGCTCGTCGAAGAGGACCTGCCGCTGCAGATTGCTCAACTCAACCAGATCGCGATCGACCAAGCGCATGAACCCCACACCGGCGCGAACCAGCAGCTCGGCCAGCGTCGTGCCCAGCGCGCCGCAGCCGATCAGCAGCATGCGCGCCTCGCCGAGGCGACGCTGGCCCTCGGGGCCGATCTGCGGCAGAATGCGCTGGCGATTATATCGGTCGGGCTGATTCATAGGGGCCAGTGCCGGATTCACACGTTTTACGCTGGAACGCGACTCGATTATAGTGACTGGCGAACAAGGAGCGACATGCCCGTAGATACCCCGCAGATTCTGGAGCAGGCCGAGAAACTGGGCCAGATGCTCAAGGAACATCCGGCCGTCCAGCGCTTCAAATCGGCCCAGAAAGCCGTCGGCGAAGATGCCGAGGCGTCGCGCCTGCTGGGGGAATTCGACCGGCAGCTGGAGGCACTGGGCCGCCAGGAGCAGCAGGGCCGGCCCATCACCGATGCCCAGCGCCTGCAGCTGGAATCGCTGCAGAGCAAGATCGTCTCGCACATCAAGATCAAGAACCTCAACCTCGCCCAGGTGGAATTTGTCGATCTGCTGCGCAAGATCAGCCAGACATACCAGCGGCTGCTGGCCGACGCGCCGGCCCCCCCGGCGCCGGCCGTCGCGAAGCCGACGAGTTAATCCGCGCAGCCCTCGGGGCGTCAATTCTTGCGGCTCAGCGCCGCGAAATTGGCGTAATACAATCGCCGCCACAGCGGGCCGCTCAGCAGGGGCAGATACCGGCCGGTGATCAGAACCTGCAGATACTTCGCCAGGCCCCACCCATTTTTCCGGCACATGAATCGCAAATCCGCGGCGCTGGGCGGCGCCGTGTAGAGTCGTGTCTCCTCGATCTTCAATCCGCAGCGTGTCAGCAGGCTCTGGAAAGTCGCACGGGTGAAAAATTGCACGTGCCCCGCCGGGTTATGCGTGCGGTCCTTGATGTGGCTTTTCAGCCGGGCAAGCCAGAGATCTTCCAGCGGGACTTCCGCGACCAGGTATGTAAAGTCGATGCGTCGCAAGGCATTGAGGAACTGGGCGGGCTCCTCCAGGTGCTCCAGGACGTGGCTGAGGATGACAAGATCGAAATGCCCGTCAACCGAAAATTCCGGGGAGGTGATGTCGCCGACGCGCGCGTCGATGCCGGTTGAATTGGCTTGCAGATATTGGATTGCCTTCGGGGAGAAGTCGACGGCGGTATATTTTTCGCCATATCCTCGGCGTTGACACTCCCGGATCACCTCGCCCGTCCCGGTGCCCAGATCCAGGATCGTTTTGGGCTGCAGGCCGTGCTTACGCAGCAACAAACCCACCGAATCTGCCTTGGCGGCCGCGCCCAGTCTCAGCCACATCGCTTCGGATTCAAGCTCCCGGTCATAGATGGCCGCATAATGATCGCGACCCGTCGGGGAAGTGACCTGCTTTTCCGCCATGGCAAGCCTCACAACTTTAGGGTATCGATTGTATTGTAATAGCCCGCCAAACGAAGCGGAGAAGTTGAATCGGATTATAATGCCGGCGCGGCGGTGGAAAAGAACCAGGAACCAGCCGAGGACACACGAGGACACACCATGACGACACCGGGCGCCCAGCCATTGGATCCCAACGCTCCTCCGTCAGAACCCGCTGCCGCCGTGCCTCCGGGCGATCTGGAGGAAGTTTATTTCCAGGGTTCGCCGCCGGTGCGCGCGTTCACTGGCAGCGTATTTTTGTTTTGCCTGGTCGGTGCGGTGCTGATCGCCGCCGCGATCGCCCTGCAAGTCGAGCACATGGGGCCGCGGCTGCTGCGCGTGATCGTCTGCGTCCTTGGCCTGGCGGTTCTGCCGATTCCCATTCTGATCGCCCGCAGCACCTACTATCGCATCACCAGTTACCGGATCGATTACGGTCGCGGGCTGCTCGCCAGGGACATCGACACCCTGGAGCTGTGGCACGTGGAGGATTTGCATTTCCACCAGTCGGTGATGGATCGAATCCTCAACGTCGGCGATATCACGGTTTTGTCGCACGATGAAACCATGCCCAAGCTCGACATCCACGGCGTGCCCAACCCCAGGGAATTGTTCGAAGAGCTCAAGCAACGGGTAATCAGCGTCAAGCGTCAGCGCGGCGTGATCAAGATGGACCCGGGATAAGCCAAAGAGCCCTGAGCGTCTTTCAACGCAGTCGGCTAACCGACGCGCCGTCGTCAGGGCGCAGCTCCTTGAACACCCACGCCGTGGCCATCGTGAACAATCCCAGCACCAGGAACGTTCGATGGATGCCCCACACCATTTTGGCCGCGGGGGGATGGCGGCTGCCGCCCAGAAGCACGATCGTCGCCAGCGACGCGATCGCCACGCCAAAGCTCATCGACATCTGCTGCACGGTGCTGGCGATGCTGCTGCCGCTGCTTTCGTCGGCGTCGTCCAGGTCGGAGAACGCCAGCGTATTCATGCAGACGTATTGAAGCGACGAGAATAATCCGAAGAAGAAGGCTTCGGCGACGATCACCCACACCGGCGTGCCCGGTCCGATGGTGATAAAAAGCAGCGTCATCGCCCCAATCGCGATCGTATTAAAAAGCAGCACCTTGCGATATCCCAGCGCATTGAGAAACCAGGGGATGAACGGGCGCGATCCGATCGCCGCCAGCGTCTGGGGCATGACCAGCAGCCCCGATTGCACCGCGCTGTATCCCAAGCCAATCTGGTACAGCAGTGGCAACAGAAACGGCAACCCACCGATGCCCAGGCGGGTGATGAAGCTCCCGACCACCGCCGCGCGAAACGTGCGGATACCGAAAAGACGCAGACGCAGCAGCGGAAACTTCTCCCTTCGCGCATGCAGACCGTACCCCCACAGGAGCAGCGCCGACAGCGCCAGCAGGCAGACCTCGGCCGTCACGCTTAGCGCGTGCTCGCCAAAAATCTCCAGGACATATGAAAGCAGGGCAATCCCCGAGCTGAACAGGACCAGTCCCTCGAAATCGAGCGGATCGCTCCTGGCCGCGCGATAATCCGGCATATGCTGGAACGTCATGTAGAGTCCCAGCAGCCCGATCGGAAGGTTCACGAAGAAAATAATTCGCCAGTGGAGATAATCGACGATCAGGCCACCGGCCAGCGGGCCGAGAAACGGGCCGATCATCGCGGGAATCGACACGAAGCTCCACGCGCGCAGCAATTGGGATTTGGGAAACGTCCGGACCAGCGCGATTCTTCCCACAGGGACCATGAGCGCTCCGCCGCAGCCCTGCACGACGCGACTGGCCACCAGCATCGGCATATTCAACGCCATCCCGCACAACAGCGAACCGAAGGTGAACAGCCCGATGGCGCTGAAGAAGACGCGGCGCGTGCCGAAGCGATCGGCGATCCAGCCGCTGATCGGAATGAAAACCGCCAGGCTCAGCATGTAGCTGGTCAGGGCTGCCTTCATGTTCAGCGCCGCCACCCCCAGTGCGCCAGCGATGGTCGGCACGGCGGTGTTGAGGATCGTGGTGTCCAACTGCTCCATGAACAGCGCCACCGCCACCAGCCAGGGCAGCAGCCGGCGGGTCAGCTCGGGGGATTGAACTTCCGACAAAGGCGAACCGCTTGTCACCACGGATTCTGAGCCTAGTTATTAATCGACCCGCGAACCAGCATCGACGACTTCTGGGCGTGGTTTCAGAAAGAGAGAATTCGCCAGATTGCGGCGAATCTATTCGACCGGCCGGTAACGGGTCAGTGTGATGTTTAGCGGCCGGGCTTGCCCGGCGTTGGATCCGTTAAAGCACGCCGCCCAAGCGCGGCCGCTAAACAACCAGTTTCCAAATTGACCGAATACCGAGCCGCCCCCAGGAAACATGCACCTACAGGTTCGAGCCCATCCTCGGGCGCGGAGGAAGCTTGGTACTGGGGGTAGCCGTGGGCTTTGGTGGGGATGTTCGCGTGAACGACTGCAGCGATTGCTCGATCTGCTTGAAAATCTCGTCGATGGGTCCGCGGTCGTAAACAAAGTCGTCCAGGCGGAAGGTGTGCTTGTCCGCCTTGGTGGGAGGGGCGGAAGGACCTCCGGCGCCGCTTAAATCGTATTTGACGAACGCAATTCCCTTACGATCCCATCGCTCGCGGTTCATGGCCTGAATCTTGTCCAGAGGAACCGGCGGGTGACCGGGGACGTACACGACGCCGTCTTCCAGACGGTATTCCCCGCGCGAGTTGTACAACGCGCGGATCAGCAGCACGATCGCTAATGGTGGCAGAACCCCGCCCAGCACCTGGTTGAACAGGATATCCATCTGGGTCTTGGGCTTCTCGTAGGGATGGCTCTGCGGCCATTTGGGCCAGGTGAAGAACCCGTCGCGGATCGACAGACCCCCGTATACCAGCAGCACCGCCACCATGATGAATCGGGTCCAGCGGTAATATTGGCCGGCCCGCGCGACGATGGGGCCGGCAGGCGCGGTGGGTGCGGTTGCATCACTGGTCATAGACGATTTGCCTCATTTCTCCGGGCGAGGCGCGCCGCCGCGCAGCGCGTCCGCGAGCGTTGCCGTTGCGGCGAGCGCCGCGGTGATCGCGGCTCGTCCCTCCGCAACATCGATGTCGCCTGATGGGCGGTTGAAGGACGCCAAATCCGCGTGATCCTTCGCCAATTCCTCCGCGAGCCGCCGCAGGTTCGCGGCGAGTGCCGTATCAAATTCGCTCGATGCCGAGTGGCCCAAGATCCCCCCTCCCTATGATCGGGACGCAATCGCCGCGGAGATTGGACGCAGGATGCGCGGCAAAATGTATTTCTCGCAAAGCCGCTCGGCGCGGCGCGTCATCTGCGCGTATAACTTTTCCATGGGCTCGCGCGGCCGGTCGCCCCAGTAACGACGCAGGATCAGGTAAACGCTGATCACATCGTCGGAATAATCGCCCGTGCGCACCTGGTAGCTGTTGGTGCGCGTGACCACGTCGATGCGGGCCTGCAGGCGGCAATCCTCGCTGAGCGCGACCGTCACGGTTGGCTGGATATCCACCGGCTTAGCGCCGCTTTCTTCGGCCAGGCAGTTCAGCGGCGTGTCGGCCAACAGGCTCTCGCCGATGATCTCATCGTGATTGCCGCTGAACGACAGATCGAAGCCGAACAGCACGTCGAGGTAATCGATCTCCACGTTGCTGATGCCCAGGTGATAGGGGGCGATTTCCAGCATGACGTTGTGCAGGTGGGCGGCGTCGTCGACGGCGGCGGGATTCACGTGCCCGGCCGACAGGCGCCGCGTCTCCAGGCTTACCCAGCGGTAAGCGTGGCCGCTGCGGTCCTCCTCGAGGTTCAACTCACCGCTTTCGGCCTTGCGGAAGCGGGTCATCCCCGGAAATTCTTTCTGCAGGCGCTCGAAAAAGTGCAGCAATGTTTCGCGCTGGTGCGGCAGGTTCAGCTGCGAACCCAGCCGCATATTGATGTAGAAATCCTCGCAGAACGATGAATACGGATTGGACATGCCATCTCCCTGACGCCTGACGCCCTGCCCATTCTAAAAAGCTGGCGATCGGTTCCCTCCGAGTGTAGCCAATTCCTCTTACAACGAAAGACTTGCCTGCCAGGTTCGGTCATTGACGGCCCAATTGGGGCGCGTACAACGAATCGGATGGCCAAGCCCGTCTATGCTCTTATCGGTTCGGACGCGCTGATGCAACAGGAAGCGTTGACGGCGGTCTTGCGCGAGCTGCCGCGCGATGCGCAACGCAGCGACTATGACGGCGAGACCGCAGAACTTGCCCAGATCCTCGATGAGCTTCGTTCGTTCGCGCTTTTTGGCAGCGGCAAAGTCGTGGTGGTTCGCAACGCCGAGCAATTCGTCTCACGCTTCCGATCGCAGATGGAAGAGTACGTTTCCAAGCCGTCGGCGAGCGCCACGCTGGTGCTTCGGTTCAGCTCGCTGCCGTCGAATCAGCGGATTTATAAGCTTCTTGTGAAAGTGGGTAAAATCGAGTCTTGCGCGCCGCCCAAGGATCTTTCCGCCTGGATCATCGAGCGCGGCCGCGCGGTCCATGGCCTGAGCATCGCGCCCACAGCGGCACGATTTCTGGCCGATCTGATCGGCGATCAGCTGGGACGCATCGACAACGAATTGGCAAAGCTGGCGCTGACTTACGATTCCAGGAAAATCGACGAAGACCAGATCGCCGGCGCGGTGGTCTTCCAGCGCGAGCGCGAGATGTGGGACCTGACCAACGCCCTGGGCGCCGGGAACCCGGCCGAGGCTGTGTCGCGTTGGCGGCAACTGGTGCAGGCCGATTCCTCTGCGCAGTTCCGCGCCGTCACCTGGCTATGCCTCTGGCTGGAAAACGTCCGCAAGGCCCTGGCGATGCTGGCGCGCGGCCAGGATGCCTGGACGATCGGCCAGACCCTGCGCATCTGGCCGCGCGAGCAGGCGCACCGTTTCGTGCAGACCGTCAAATCACTGGGCCAGCCCGGCCTGGCCCGCGCGGTCGATCTGCTGGCACAAATCGATTATCAAACCAAGACAGGCGTTGGCGAGGCCGCGGAAAACGTCGAGCGATTTTTGCTCTCCCTTGGCACAGAGCTCAAGCATCCGATCCCAAGCACATGATCGACCCACAGATCGGTTCAACGCAGCGATTGCAGCTGCTTGCCGTACGAGAGGTCGTGTATATGGCGCTAAACGTGTGGGCGATCGGCGTGCTGTTCGCGCTGGTGCAACCGTTCCGCCGCACGGTAAGTGGCGCGCATATGATATAACTTCACGGCACGATGAAACCCAAGTGCAACGGAAAGAACAGTAGGGTCGTTTCGATCGGCCTCACACAGATGGCCTGCGGGCCCGATCTGGACGCGAACCTGCAAAACCAGTTGCGGCTTGTCGAGCGCGCCGCCAAATCCGGGGCGAAAATCATCTGCACGCAGGAACTGTTCCGCTCTCAGTATTTCTGCCAGGTGGAGGATCATCGCTTCTTCAAGGCGGCCGAGAAAATCCCCGGGCCCAGCACCGATGCCCTGGGCAAGCTGGCGCGCAAATATAAAGTCGTTGTCATCGCCTCCGTCTTCGAGAAACGGGCGGCCGGGCTGTATCACAACACCGCCGCGGTGATCGACGCGGACGGCTCGATCCTGGGCGTCTATCGCAAGATGCACATTCCCGATGACCCGCTCTATTACGAGAAATTCTATTTCACGCCGGGCGATACGGGATTTGTCGCGTGGAAGACGCGCTACGCCAACATCGGCGTGCTGATTTGCTGGGACCAGTGGTTTCCCGAGGGCGCTCGGCTCACTGCCCTGCAAGGCGCGCAGATTATTTTTTATCCGACGGCGATTGGCTGGCATCCATCGGAGAAATCCAAACATGGGAAAGCACAGCACGAGAGCTGGGAGCTGATCCAGCGCAGTCACGCGGTAGCCAATGGCTGCTTCGTCTGCGCCCCCAACCGCATCGGCCTGGAAAAAATCCTCGGCCCCGACGGCAATCCCGCCAGCGCCGACGGCATCGAGTTCTGGGGCCGCTCGTTCGTCACATCGCCCAACGGCCAGATCATCGCCAAGGCTTCGACCGATCGCGAAGAAGTCCTGGTAGTCGATTGCGATCTGGATGAAGTGGAATTCAGCCGCACGCACTGGCCGTTCCTGCGCGATCGGCGGATCGACGCGTATGGGGATTTGACGAAGCGGTTTGTGGATGATTCGCGCGCACGAAAGACGAGGGGAGTCAGATGACCAGCGAAGATATGCGCGCGGAAATCGAACAGGTCCGATTCAAGCCCTTCCGGATACACCTGGTCAGCGGAAAAACGCTGGATGTAACACCGAGAACAGACGTCACGCTGCTCCAAAACGCTATAATACTCCTGGAGCCGCCGATAGACCGAGATAATGAAGGAAGCTATAACGTTGTATCTTTGCGCAATATTGAAAGATTGGAGCGGATCGAGAGTGCCCGTTCGGTGTGAGGGCTGGAAAAAGGAGCCAACCATGTCAAGGGATCAAGTGGAAGCAGAGTTGGCGCGCGATCCATTTGTGCCGTTAAGAATCCATCTCAGCAATGGCAAAAAAATCAAAGTTCCGTTCCGTGAAGTCGCGGTTGTCATGGGACCGCGCTACATGGTCGTGTTCATCGGTGCAAAGCGGGGCACCCATCTGGCCAAAGGCCATACAACCGTGGATTTCGAAAGCATCGTTCGGATCGAACAGCTTCGAAGTGGTAGGGGCAGGTTGAGGCGCAGAAAAGCGTCCTGAAGATGGCGAAAATCAAAGTCCTCAAGCACACACCCGCATCTCTTGGCTACACATTTCCACCCGAATGGGCCCCGCATTCAGGAAGCTGGTTTAGTTGGCCGAGGCCCGAAGGCATTTCGTTTCCGGATAAATATCACACCGTCCCGGAGAACCTTGCACGCATCTTCCGTGAAATCGCCCCGCGCGAAAAAATACACGTCAACGTTCCCAACGGTAATTACGAACGCCTGACGCGGACGCAACTGGCCGAGCATGGCTGTCCAACCACCAACATCTTCTTCCACCACATTAAGACCAATGAAAGCTGGTGCCGGGATCATGGGCCGGCATTTGTGAAGAAGGGGCGATCGCTGGCGATCGTGGACTGGGCCTTCAACGCCTGGGGCGGCAAATATCCGCCCTACGATGACGACGATGCCGTCCCCACGCGCATCGCCGAGGAATTGCGCCTGCCGGTGTTCTATCCCGGCATCGTCATGGAAGGCGGCGCCGTCGATTTCAACGGCGCGGGGACCGTGCTGACCACCACGGATTGTCTCCTGAACCCCAACCGCAATCCCCGGCTCAGCAAATCAACCATCGAGAAATTCCTGAAAGACTTTTACGGCCAGAAACATGTCTGCTGGCTCAGCGGTGGGATCGCAGGCGATGACACCGATGGCCACATCGATGATCTGGCCCGCTTCATCAGTCCAACCAAAATCGTCATGGGGCTGGAGAAGGATCCGCGCGACGACAACTACCGGACCCTCCGCGAGGTGCGCCGTCAACTGGAGCTGCTGCGCGATCAGGACGGCCGCGTGTTTGAGATTGTTGAAATCCCCATGCCCACCGCGGTGGTGCACGACCGCCAGCGCCTGCCGGCGACGTACGTGAATTTCTATTTCGTGAATGGGGCGCTGCTGGTTCCGACTTACCGCGATCGCCGCAACGACCGCAAGGCCATCAGAACGTTGCAGGCGCACCTGGGTCGCCGAAAAGCGATCGGGATCGACTGCGTAGAATTGATCTGGGGCCTGGGCGCAATTCACTGCCTCAGCCAGCAGCAGCCACGCTGATCAGCCTACGTGGGCCGGGGTTGCCGCCCCGCCGTTGTTGGACCCGGCGGGCACTTTTTCCGCCGAAGCAGGCTTCTCGGGGGCGGCCGCGCCACGCTGATCAGCAGCGCTCTTGTCGACGACCTTCTCCACCGGTGTGGGATCGAGGATGAACACCACCGCGGAGATTACGCTGGTCCACAGCCCGCTCTTATCCCCCTCGGCAGTCTGGACGACGGCGCGGGTTTTCACGATGTCGCCGCTCATCTTGTACTGCTGCTCGCGCTCGTCCCAGTTCTTGTCGGCATCGAAGGGAATGCCCAGCGTCGTCGCCAGCATCGTCGCGGCCAGGTCTTCGCACAGGTCCTCGGTCTTCTTCTCGCTCATCCCGTAACCGTGATGCTCGGCGATGTAACCGTGGGCGTGATTCCGCGGGATTGCCAACCCGATGCCGGCGCAGATCAGTCGGTTGGGCTCATCGGTCGCCGCCTCGGCCAGCACGACGAAGGTGATCTGCCCCGGTTTCAGCTTGGGCACGCCCTCTTTGACCGGCACGATCTTGCAAGTGGTGGGATAGATGGACGAAACGCGCACCAGGTTCTGCTGTTCGATCCCCGCGTCGCGCAGCGCCAGCTCAAAACTCATCAGCTTCTGGGCATGCCGGCCGACGCCCTTGGTGAAGAAGCACTCTTTGGGCATCAGTTCGTCGCCATTGACCATGTTGTGTAACTCCTCGACTCCGTTAGACGTCGCGCGAATTATATCGTCGTCAGCGCCAACGCAAGGGGATGGCGCAAAATTCTAACCCGGGAAAATAAATCTTAATGAACGGTGACCCCGGCTCAAATCGGCTCGGTCCAATCCGGCGGCAACACCAGCACCGGGATCCTGGTATGGCGGATCAGCTCCATCGGCACATTTCCCGCCAGCAGCCTCGCGAAAATATTTTTCCCGGTCAGACCCAGCACAATCAGGGATACGTCGCGCTCCGCCGCCGTGTTCAGAATGGCGCGGGCAATCTCATCGCTGAACATCAGGAGCGTCTGCACGGTGACGTCGCGTTCCTGCAGGCGGTTTCGCAGGAGTGTGACAGCTTCTTCGCCGTCGGCCTGCTCCTGCTCGCGCATCTGCCCCCCGCTGGGGCGGGAGACATGCACCACCAGGACTTCCGATTCCAGTCGTTTGGCAAGATCGGCCAGAGGGGCGACCACCTTTTCCGCCGCCCACGGACTGCTGACCGCCACCATGATTCTTCCCATGAAATAATTTTAGAGCCAATGCGGCCATTGCGGAAGAGGCGCGGTTCTACATCAACTTTCCGTGGCATCGAGCAGGCCGCGTCTGTGCATGAGCCCGGCCAAACGCCGCAGCGCTTTGCCGCGATGGCTGATGCGATGCTTCTGCTCCGCCGCGAGCTGGGCCGTGGTCTTTCCCAGACTGTCGATGAAAAACAGCGGGTCGTATCCGAACCCATTTTCACCGATCGGCTCGTGGATAATCCTCCCCTGCACGCTGTCGGCGGCAGTCAGAATGATTCGGCCGCGCGGATCGGCCAGTGCCAGGGCGCAGACAAACCGCGCCGTGCGACGCTCGTCGGCGACTTGCGCCAATTGTCGCAGCAGCAGTGCGTTGTTGTCCGCATCCCCGATTCCGGCGCCGTTCATCGCCGCCCATCGGGCGCTGTGCACGCCCGGCTTGCCTTCCAGCGCATCCACCACCAACCCGCTATCGTCCGCCAGCGCCCACAATCCCAGCGCGCGGGCATATGCGGATGCTTTCAGGCAGGCGTTGGCCAGGAAGGTCTGGCCCGTCTCCTCGACGGGCGTTATCCCCTGGTGCTGCGTGAGGTCGGAAAATGTTATCTGGCCGCCACCGATCTGGCGAAATTCGCGGATTTTGCCTGGGTTGGTGCTGGCAATCAGCAGTTGCAACGCGTCACCCGTCAATCCATGGAAAACCTATCGAAGCCCACCCAGACCGGGCACTTCGGACGTGGGCGGCGGCGGCTCCTGAGAATCGGACTTGTCGGCGCTGGGCGCGTTGGTATCGGGACGCAACTGCACCAGATATGACGGATACGCCACCACCGTCGTGCTGCCATCCACCTTGGTCACCTTGCGGCCCATCCCCTCGCCATTGACGTAGGTGTACGGATACTGCTCGGCCGTTTGTTTGAGGATGGGGTCAACAATCTCCAGCTTGGGCATGACGACCTTCATTTTTCGTCCGTCCCTGGTCTGGAACTGCGCGTTCTCCGCCCCGGCGATCGGTCCGGACATCACCATCAGGGGCTGGTTCGGATCGTTGGACTTGGCCGATGTCTCCTGCTGCTGCTTGACCGCGTCGCGCGGCCAGGAGCCGATATACACGAAGCTCATCACATCGCCGTGATGATAGTACGCCTCCACCCCATGAGCGCGAAGGTCCTTGACGGTGTCGACGGCGGCCTGCTTGCGCTGCGGGCTGTCGCGATAAACAGCGATCTGCAACGTCCAGAAGCCGGGGTTGTTCATCACCTCCCACTCCGGGGGCGCGACCGGGTCCGGTGGGTTGATCGGCACGAACAACACCTGCGCGAACATCGGCCGGCCGTCCTCGTCTTTCAGACTGGACAATTTCAGCCGATCCGCCAGCGCCCGGCGGGATTCATCGTTTTGCGCCCGGTCGTCATCGGTGCTGTAGAACCCGTAGAACAAATCGCTCTCATCGGCGCTGTGGATGACATACCACTGATCTGATCCGGCGCGTGATTTAAGATATTCCTTGGCCCGCGTCGCCTCGACGATATGGGCCGGGCCGGCGAACGTGTTGCACAGCAACGTGGATTGGGCGCCGGGCGGAAACGCCGGCAAATCCATACCGCCAGCCCCGCTGGTTGGCGCCGGCACGGTGGGATTGGGCGACGGCTCTGGCTTCTGCGGTGTGCAACCCAGCAGTCCTAATGCCAGGCCGACGATGGCCCAGCGCATCATCCTCCGCACGGTAAATCGCATAAAACGGCTCCTCGACCGCCCATATCATATCAAAAAATAGATTGCGCGTACCGTGTTCCAACCAATGGCTGCGGAGAGTGGGCGATTCGGAGCAGGTTAATTTTTTTATCGGTTACGGTGTTCGTCACGAGGACGATCTATTGGCTCGAATAAGTGGATTCATCGCCGCCGCTGGCCCCGTTGGCCGGCCGGTTGAGGGCGGGAATGTGCCTTTTGGAATCGCAGCAAACGGACGTACCGAACGTCGCCGGGGGAGCCAACGGCGTTCGCATCGGCGACGCCTTCACCCATGCGAGTGAGTGCCTGCGGGCGGCACAAACAGTGTCGACGATAATAGAATTCACGCGCCACAGAATGCGGTTATGATTCACCATTCCAGAGATGACTTCGCCCCTCCCCGACCCGCGCCCCAAGCCCCCGTGCCATCGCGCTGATGCCGTGGCCGTGGTGCAGCGTCTGCACGCAGTCGGCCACACCGCCTATTTCGCCGGTGGATGCGTGCGTGACACGCTGCTGGGTCTGCCGCCCAAGGATTGGGACGTCGCCACCGATGCCCCCCCGCAGCGCGTCCGGCAAATCTTTGCCGATACGCAGGCGGTCGGGGCCGCGTTTGGTGTCATCCTGGTGCGCCAGGGCGATAGTGTCGTCGAGGTCGCCACCTTCCGTGCCGACAACCGCTATGAAGACGGACGGCGGCCCACCAGCGTGCGATTCACCACCGCCCAGGAAGATGCCCAGCGACGCGACTTCACCATCAACGGTCTGTTCTATGATCCCCTGGAAGATCGCGTGATCGATTACGTCGACGGCCGGGCCGATCTGGACGCGCGGCGGCTGCGGGCCATCGGCGACGCCAGCCAGCGATTCGAAGAGGATCACCTGCGCCTGCTGCGGGCGGTGCGGTTCGCGGCGCGCTTCGAACTGCAGATCGAACCGCAGACCGCTGCGGCGATCCGCGCGGCGGCGACCCGGCTGCGCGGGATCAGCCCGGAGCGTGTCGGGGATGAGCTGCGGCTTATGCTCACGCCCCCGTCGCGCGGCGCCGCCTGGGATTTGATCTGGTCGCTGACCCTGGGGCCGACAATTTTCCGTTTTCTGCCGAAGCTGCCCGATGCGGGAATCGACATTCAACGCTCGATCTTCCGCAACGTCGCGCCCGGCCGGGTGGTGACCATGGGATTGGCACTGGCGGCGGCAACGCTGTGCGTGCGCGTCCAGGCGGAAACACCGGTGGACCTGTGCGCGCTTCTGGGCAAGCCCCAGGTCGGGCGCAGCGTCCGCGCCATGCGACAGGCGCTGCGTATCAGCAATGCCGAGTCGGATGAGATGGCCGACACGCTGGTCGGCCTGGAGCCGTTGCTCCGCGCGCAGCCGCCTACCCTGGCGCAGAAGAAACGGTTCGCCGCCGGCGCTACCGCCAGACTGTCGAATGACTTGATGGATGCAATGGCCGCCGTGAACCTGCACGCGGAACGCATCGCGCAGTTGCGCCAGGACCTGGCAGCCCTGAATCCCCAGGAGCTGGCGCCGACCCCGTTGATCGACGGGGACGATCTGACCGCCGCTGGATTCGCCCCCGGCCCGGTCTTCAAGCATATCCTGGATACGTTGTATGATGCCCAATTGGAAGGACGCCTGGAGAACAAGCAGGACGCATTGCGAATGGCGCGGCAGATAAACGATGGCAAGGGAAGCTAATTCGCGGCCTTGGAGCCACCCAACATCAGCCCCACGGCAACCAGGAACATCCCCGCGCCCAGCAAATAAAGCTCAGACCGCGGCGCCAGGCAGACCGCGGCGAGCGGGCCGCCCAATGGCTGATACGCCAACGGTTTGGGCGGCGGTGGGACACGCAAGATGCTGAACGGCGAGACGCGCTGCGCCGCCGCCGCCAGCGTGTTCGCGCCGCCGCCATCCTGCGAGGTCATCTCGCTTAAATTCAACGCCGCCTCACCCTGCGGGTACATTTTCATCTGTCGCTGGGCCAATCGTTCGACCAGTTGCGCGTCGACATCGATCCTGCCGAGAAATTCGCGATTGACGGCGGACTGCTTCTGCAACTGGGCCAGATCGAGGCGCAGGGCATCCAACTGATAATTCAACCGACGATTGGCATCCGCCTGGGGAAAGATGAGGCAGGCGGCGACGACCGCCAGTCCGATGCACAGGACGGTGATCGTCCAACCGCCGCGATCGTCGGGGCGCGCGTCGTCGGACGGGGAATCTTCCTCTATAGCACTGCCGGGCGACGCAATCGATTGGCTTTGCGGGATCACCATAGCCGTCCTTGGCCTGCGGCGTGTCGGCGTTTACTTCCGCCAGAGCTTGCCGCCGTACGCGGCCTGTTCTCCGAGCTGCTCTTCGATGCGGAGCAGCTGATTATATTTGGCGACGCGATCGGACCGTGCCGGAGCGCCGGTCTTGATCTGGCCGCAGTTGGTCGCGACGGCGATGTCGGCGATGGTGGCATCCTCGGTCTCGCCGCTGCGGTGGCTCATGACCACCGTGTAGCCGTTGCGGATCGCCAGGTTCACGGTCGCCAGCGTCTCGCTGAGCGTGCCAATCTGGTTGACTTTCACCAGGATCGAGTTGGCGACGCCGCTGTTGATTCCCTTGGAAAGGAATTTCACGTTGGTGACGAAGACGTCATCGCCGACGAGCTGGATTTTTTTCCCGAGCCGATCGGTCAGTTTTTTCCATCCGTCCCAATCGTTCTCGGCCAGGCCGTCTTCCAGGGAACGGATGGGATATTTTTCCACCCATTTGGCCCAGTAATCGATCATCTGCTCGCTGGAGACGAGTTTTGAAGGGTTGCTCTTGAAGAACTTGTATCCCTTTTTCTGGCTGTCCCACAGTTCGCTGGCGGCCGGGTCCAGCGCGACGAAGATTTGTTTGCCAAATTCATACCCCGCGGCGCTGACGGCGTCGCCAATCACCTTGAGCGCATCTTCGTTGTCCTTCAGATCGGGGGCGAAGCCTCCCTCATCGCCGACGGCCGTGGAGAGATTGCTTTTGTGGAGCACCTTCTTGAGCGCATGATAGATTTCCACGCCCGCCCGCAGCGCATCGGAATATTTGTCGAAGCCCCAGGGCTGGATCATGAACTCCTGGAAATCGACGTTGTTGTCAGCGTGCTTGCCACCGTTGAGGATGTTCAACATCGGACACGGCAGCGTGATCGCGGCCGGGCCGCCGAGGTAGCGATACAGAGGAAGCTGACTGTATTCCGCCCCGGCCTTGGCGACGGCCAGCGAGACGCCCAGCATGGCGTTGGCGCCCAGCTTCGATTTGTTGGGGGTGCCGTCCAGCCCAATCATGAGCTGATCGATCGCCTCCTGGTCGCGTGCGTCCAGGCCAACCAGCTCCGGCGCGATGGTTTCGTTGACGTTCTCCACCGCCTTGAGCACGCCCTTGCCGCCGAAGACTTTTTTGTCGTCATCGCGCAGCTCGACCGCCTCATGTTCGCCGGTGCTGGCGCCGCTGGGGACGATGGCGCGGCCCAGCGTGCAATCCTCCAGGCCGACGTCGACTTCGACAGTCGGATTGCCGCGCGAGTCGAGGACCTGCCGGGCGCGAATGAATTCGATGCTAGCGCTCATGCATGCGTGCCGAAACCTAAGTCGCGGCCCTTTCAGAGTTATCGGACGAAATTGTGGAAAATCTTCAAAGGCGAGGCAAACGCCCCGCAACTCGGAGCGGACACTGTTGACTCGTGACGGCTCCTTTTATGCGCCTAACTCTTCGGCTTGCGTCGCCGTAACGCCAGCTGCCGCTTAACCTCCGTAAACGGAATCCCAGGTTCGCCGGTGTCCGCAGCCTTAGCTTCACGCAAAATACGCGAGAGCCCCGCATCTTCGATCAACTCGGAAAGGCGTGCGAAATCATCCTCGGGTACAACGACAAATCGTTTGCCCTTTGAATTCGTCCAGATCTCTGATTTCAGCCTAAGCATCAAAGCCTCCAGTTCAATCGTACGCGTCAGAACGATGGACGATCCGGTGAATTACAAGAATACGTCCTGAGAGCTGAAATAACACCCGCCAGTCGCCGACGCGCAATCGCCATCCAGGGGTGTATTCCACAAGTCGTTTCACGTCTCCAGTGAGGTCGTTGCACAGAAGATCGAGTTTTTTCTCGATCCGCCGCGAAACGTCCGGTGACAGGTGCCTCAGGTCGCGCAATGCCTTTGGTCTGAATTGTATCTCGTATCTCATATAATCCCACCTTCACTTCGAATGGGATTTGCCTCAAGGCAATCCTTTGCCGCTTGATGCCTGCGGTCTCCAGCTTATACTCCCCGCAATGCCCGACACCAGTCCAATCCAGGTTCTCGATGAAGACACCATCGCCCTGCTGCGCTGTCCCGTCACGCGCAGCAAATTGCGGCTGGAGGGGAATTTTCTGATCGGCGAGGTCGGCGGGCTGCGATATCCGGTGCGCGAGGGGATTCCGGTGCTGCTGGCGGAAGAGGCGAAGCTGCCCGAGGGGATCGAATCGCTGGATGCGTTCAAAGCCCGGTTTGCCGCTGGCGGTCTTTGAGCCACTGGGCTGTCGGCGCCGCCTTCGTCTTCATCATCTGCACAAACGCGTCGAAGAGATAGGCCGCATCGTGCGGGCCGGGGCTGGCCTCGGGATGATACTGCACGCAGAACAGCGGCATCGTCTGGTGGCGAAAGCCTTCGACCGTTTGATCGTTCAGGTTGATGTGCGTCACCACGCCGCCGTGCGATTCCAGGCTGAAGCGCTCGACGGCAAAGCCGTGATTCTGGCTGGTGATTTCGATCCGCCCGGTCTGTAGATTCTTCACCGGCTGATTGGCGCCGCGATGCCCGAACTTGAGCTTGAACGTGCTGGCGCCGATCGCCCGGCCCAGCAGTTGATGACCCAGGCAGATTCCGAAGATGGGGACTTTGCCCATCACGCCCTGGATCGGCCGCACCGCGTAATCCAGCACCGCCGGATCGCCCGGACCGTTGCTGACGAATAATCCATCCGGCTGATGCTGCAGGATTTGCTCGGCGGTGACGTCGGGCGGAAGCACGCTCACGCGGATACCGCGCTGGATCAGATGGCGCAGGATGTTCTGCTTGGCGCCGCAGTCCAAGGCGACGACGTGCAGACCGTCGCCACGCAACACTTCTCCGACGCGCCAATCCCCCTGGTCCTGGCTCCAGGAGTATTCTGATTTTGGCTTGACGGCCTGGACCCAGTCGGCGCCGGCCATGGCGGCGGCCTTGCGGGCGCGGTCGAGCAGCGCCGCATCGTCCAGGATCTCCGTGCTGAGCACGCCGCGCATCGCCCCGCCCATGCGCAGCCGACGCGTCAGCGCGCGCGTGTCGATCCCTTCGATGCCGATCACCTGGTTCAATTTGAGATATTCATCCAGCGACATCTGGGCGCGGTAATTGGAATAGATCGGCGAGAGCTCCTTGACGACAAACCCAGCGACGTGCGGAGCGGCGCTTTCGACATCGCGGGTGTTGATGCCGTAGTTGCCGATCAGCGGATAAGTCATCGTGACGATCTGCCCCTTGTAGGAGGGATCGGTCAGGACTTCCTGATACCCGGTCATGGCGGTGTTGAAGACGACTTCACCGACAGAGGTGCCCGATGCGCCGAAGGCACGTCCGGTAAATACGGCGCCGTCCTCCAATGCCAGTTTGGCGATGCTCATGTGCGGCGGATTATACGGACGCGATCCCGGGGAGCGAAGCGGGCGCGGCATTGATGTGAAATTGTTAAGTATTATCAGTCCGCCATCCGATAGATTTCCTGAGGCTGTGGGTCTCCGACCTTTAAGGTCGGGCAGCCTGATTGAGGAGGCCGGTGTAACGGCGAGCACCGGCCTCTCTTTTTTTGCGCGGATTTTCAATCAACAGAAGATCGTAGTGCCCGCCCGCGATTCATTTCGCGGCCCTGGAGACCGTGAACGTCTTGAAAACGTTCGTGAAATCCCACGGCTGCTGCGCGATGCCGCTGCGCGTGTTATCGTTGCCGACGCTCTTGCCGCTGTCGCGATTGGATGCCCAGAATGACGTGCTGCACACCCAAGGTTGAGCCAGGGCCCAGTCGCGTAGCGCCCTGGCATCGTCTGTCGTGAAGATTTCGCCTTTCTCGTCATTCTGCCCGATCATCGGACACAGGCCGATCTGGATCGAAGGATCGATCGCCTGGCATTGCTCGTGCGCTTTGAGGGCGCTGGCGATGCTGACATCGGACATCTTCTTTCCCTTGGAAAAGTGGGCGCCGAAGTCCATCGTCATCACGTTGGCGGATTTGATTTTGACGCCTTTGGCCTTGGCATCGGCCAGCAGCGCCTGCGCATCGCCGGAGATTCCGTTGGGATCGACGGGAACGGTGTAGGTGAAAATCAGGGCGGGATTCCTGGCCTGCAATTTTGCCAGGGCCTGGTTGCGGCGCTGGTTGGCCTGCTTATTCGCCAGGGCGTCGCCCTCGACGTCGAAATCGAGCCAAGTCAGATGGTAGGCGTCGATCACGCGCTGATAATCATCCGCCAGGGCGTCGGTGTCCTTGTCCGCCAGGGCCATTTCCGTGCCACCGGCGCCGCCGAAGGAAACGATCACATCACCACCGCGCTGGCGGATGGCGTCGATCTGCGGCGCGTAGAGATGCTGATCCAGCCCCATGCGTCCATCCCACGCCGGCTTGCCGTCCTTGCCCTTAATGATGAACGCCAGCGTATAGAATTTCTGCCCGCAGACGTCGTCGCAGCGCGTGATCTCGAAGCCATCATCGGCGCCAAGATAAACGTAGGGGGCAAACACGCGCGCCGGCCAATCCGCGCGGGACGTGGACGTGAAGCACATGATCAAACAAAGGATTGAAATAAATCGCATCATCACGGTTGTGTCGCTGGCTGCGTCGCGGCTGGCGGCAGCGTACGGACCAAGGCCGGGTCCAGCCAGGCGAAGCGGCCCTCGGTTGAATAATTGTCGCCGTAATCCACTTCCAGGGCCAGCTTCTTCGCATCGTGAAGCGGAATAATCACCGGGCCCTCCATTCGCCCGCCCTTGAGATTTTTTCGCTGCATGACCGGCTTGTCGTCCAGCAGAATGCGCGCCGTCACGTCCGCCAGCGGCGAATCCGAATCGACGACGAACTGCGTACGAAACGCCGCGTAAGTTCCGTCCAGATCGTAGACCAATTTGGAATACGAATGGCAACCGATCCCGTGGTGGAACTGCCCGAAGCGCTCCTGAATGCTCTGGCTACCGTCGACGGTGCGGTCGAAGCGGGTGGGGAAACTCTCGGCGAAGAACGGCCGGTAAATATTCTGTACCGGCCGATGATCCGTGAGCCAGCTAATCGGCCCGTTCAGTTGCTCGATGGAGACGACAGCCGATATGGCCGCCTGATGAGATGCTTTTTCGTCGAGGCCGATCGTGAGCTTGCCATCGGCCAGCGACAGCGCGGCGGCGGTGATCGACGTTCCATCGAAAAACCCCACGCGGAAGGCCCGACGGTTTTCGGATTTGGGGGTCGGGGGCGTGGAAAACAGGACCGCGCCGATCGCATCCCACGGCAGCGTGGGCGTGGCGTCGGCTGTCTGCAGCGTCACGCCCGCCGCTGTGATCTGCGATATGATGCCATGCGTCACATCGCCGTTGGAAAGCCGAACCACGTCGTCGGAGCGCGCTTCGGCCAAACCCGGGGGCAGCGGGGCGGCGCGGGCGATGGCTGCCAAATGGTCCAGCGGCAGTTCCAACTCGCCCAGCACCGGGCTTTTCCACCGCAGCTTTTCATCCGTCAGGCCGATCGGCTCCCCGCCGATGCGATCGCCGGCCGACAGATAGGCATCGTATCGATCCACCGATCCGCCCGCCGGGCTTGCGCGCGAGAGGTCCAGCACATCGTCCCACCCCAGGGCGGCGCCGCCGGCCGCATGCAGGCCGGTGGCATCGATCGATTCAAGCTGGATTGTGCGGGAGTGGAACTGCGCATCGGTGACGGTCCAGGCATCTTCGCCGCGCGCCGTCGGCACGAGCAATCCTGACAGAAGCAGGCAGGCGATGGCGGCGGCACGCTTCGCCATCAGCTCCCCGGACCTTTGCCGTTGAACACGGGCAGATAACGGTTGGGCATCTGCAGGATGATCAGCGCCATGGCGGTGCAGTAATCGACGTTCACTTCATTCTCCCCGTCCCAGCTTCCCTGCTCGCGATTTTGCCGCTCGATGAGCAGGCCGCGGATGGCGGGATACCAGTCGCCCCAGTATTTTCCGCCCGCCAGGAACATCGCCTGCACGGCGTAATATTGGCCGTAGAAAAAATGGCCGTCCTCTTCACCGCGATTTCCACCGGGGGTGAAACGGGCCAGGTAATCCAGCCCGCGCGTGACGGCCTTGTCCTGGAATACACCGGCATAGTAGAGCGACGCCGTGCCGGCGGCCGTCCGCGCGAACCCGCTGGCGCCGCCGTTGGCCTGATAGCTGAAGCCGCCGTCGGGGTTCTGGCAGCGCCGCACGTATCCCACCGCCTTCTGCACCACCGAAGCATCGACCTTGATCCCCGCATCGCGCGCCGCGCGCAGGGCCATAACCTGGCAAATGGTGACCGAGATATCGGCGTCCACCGGCATCGGCTGATAACGCCACCCGCCCTCGGGATTCTGGCAGCGCTCGATCAGGCGCACGGCCTTCTGCAGGTTCTCCTTGATCTGATCGTCGCCGGTCATGCCATAAACTTCGCCGACGAAGAGCGTGGCGAAGCCGTGGGAATACATCTCGCCCTGCGTGGCGTTGGCTGAGAAGAGCCCGGATTCCTGCTGGTTGCGGGTGATGAATTCCAGCGCCTTGCGGACGTTGTCGCCGTATTTTCCGCGGCCGGGCAGGTTGCCGTTCTCCATGAACGCCAGGCCGCTCAGCGCGGTGATGGCGGCGGTGGCGCCATAGCCACCGTCATTGCCCCAGCAACCGTCCTGCGTCTGCTTGCCAGCGAGATATTCCAGCCCGCGGCTGACGGCGCGTGCCTGCTCGGGCGTGATCTCGCTGCCGTTGACCTGCGACGGCTGCGCCGCCAGGCCGGTGGCGGCATCCATCGCCGGCTGCGTCGTGGCGGGCGGTGGACCCGTGTCAGCACAGCACGGCGCCATCGACAACAGCATCGAAAGCGCGGTCGCCGCCGTTGCCGTCGATCGACGCCAACGGTGGGACCGGTTGTTTGCGGGAATGTACGGCGAATTGGTCAAACTGCCTCGACATCCGTGCGACCCGGCGCTCATTCGGTCGAGCGAGCCCCCAGCGCCTGGTAATACTCGTCGATATAATCCTTGAATTTCTCGATCGGCTTTTCCGATGCCGCCTCGGTGACCGCCTGCCGCTTGCGCGGCGAGAGGCCGCCCCACTCCTTGAGGGTTTGCGTGATGTCGGTTGTCGGTGAGCCGGTGGTATCCACATCATGCCCGGCCACGCTCACGGAGGCGGGTGTGGCGCCGGACTTGTTGGACTGGGCCTGCTTGTTCCCCTTGGAGGTATTGCCCGGCGTCGTGCTGACGACGGGGTTGGGCTGGCTTGCCTGCTGCTGGTTCTTCTTGCCCGGCTCGGGGTGCATCTCCGCCTGCTCGGCGCGGGCCATTTCGATCAGCGTGTCCATGTTATCCAGGATTCGCTTCTGGATGGTCTGGGTGGTCGTGCCTGAATCCTTCTCGATAGCCAGGCGTTGCCGCGAGCGGCCCATGCGCTGGCCAACCAGCCCGACATCCTTCTGCATCTGGTTGGCATCGGGCTGCCCGCTGTCGTTCAGAAGCGCGTGTTCCAGCTCCTGGTCGTTGACGGCATCACCGCTGGCTTCCTCGGGCAGCTTTTCGGATGGATCAGGTTCGGGCCCCAGTTTCATCTGGCCATGGCTTGCCTTCTGCAGAAGTTGGTCCAGAACCGTACGCAGCTGTCCCTGCCGGCCGCCCAGCGACACCAGAACGGGCTGCTTGTCTTTGGCATCGGAAGCATTGATCGTCGCGGTGGATTTATTCACCGCTTCCTGCAGGCGCTTCATCAGGCGAAGCTCAGCTTCGGGTGGAAGCATGGGCTTGCACTGCCCCCCACCGCCGCGCTGCGCGAACGGGCTTTGCTTGGGCTTGACCTGCAGGCTGTCGATCATCGCCTGCAGCTGCTCCTCAATGCGCGTCTGTTCGGCCTGGGTGATGGCGTTGGTCTGCGGCATCGCAAGATACCCTTTGACCGCGCGCATGGACTGGACGATGTCATTGTTGGCCCAGATGTAAACGACGCCACCGAGGGTGTTCAAATCGTCATCCAGCTTGGCGGTGGTGTCAGCCAGGCTCTCTTGATCCAGTGGAAGCTGAGTGAGGCGAACCGCGTCGCGGTGGCCCAGCTGGCCGTCATCGCCGCGCGGCGCCTTGTCGATGGCCAGGGTATCGGCATCAATTTTCTTCTGCGCGTCCAGAATCTTCTGATACGCCGCCCGCAACGCCTCTTTCTTCTGGGCATCCAGTTGCCGATTGACCTTCTCGGCCTGCTCATCGACGATCTGTTTCGCTTTTTCCAGCGCTTTGAGGGCTTCGGTCTGCGGCGGATCGTAAGCGCACACCAGGCGCTGCGCCTCGGCCGTCTGCTCGTCGCGCAGGAACGAAATCGCGCGCACCATGCGATCGGCGGCGTGGTTCAGCGCCGAGACGATCGGCGTGCCATCGGGCAGCGGCTCGGCGGCCTTGCTCACGTTGCGGGTATTCCGCTCCGTCTGTTCCTGCAGGCGCGTCTGCGTGCCCAGATCGGGTGTGGCGGGAATCTGGTCCTTGGGCCATTCACTGTCCGTCAACAGGTTGTCGATCACCTTGGGATCGGTCTTCTTCAGCACCGCATCGCCCTGCAACGCGAGGTTGTGATAATTCAACCCCGTCTGCTCGCGCACGAGCTGGGCGATTTGCTGCTGCATGTCGGCCAATTGCTTGGCCAAATCTTCCAGCTTGCGCCGCTGGGCCTCTTCCAGCTCGCGGATCATCATCTGCAGTCCGACCTCGACCTGCGCCTGCGCCTGCTGGACACCGGCTTGCTGGTTCTGCCGCTCCTGGTCGGAGCTGTTGCGCATCTGGGAGGTGACGTTCTGCTCCTGCCCATCCTGCGCCGCCTGCTGCATGGCCTGCGAGGAAACCGGATCGGTCTTCTCCAGCTTCTTCGACGCCGAGCCCAGCGCGTCGATCGCCTTGTCGGTCTTGTCCGACAGGGCCGATTGCGCATCGGCGTTGTTGTTCTGCGCCTTGCGATCCTGCGGTTCCATCTGGTCGGGCGTCTTGCCCAGGTTCTTCATGCCCAGATCGCCGCTGGTCTGGTTGATCCCGTGCTGGGCGGCGAGAATCCCTTTGAATTGCTCGATCGCCGCCGCCAGCCCGCCGGTCTGGCCCATGCGCTCGACCATCTGGTCCAGCCGCTGGGCCGCATCCTGCTGCTGGTTGCTGGCCTGAGCCAGCTCGTTGTTGCGCGCATCGGTCATCTGCTGCTGTTTGGCGGGGCTGTCCTGTGAATTGGCCTTCTGATTTCTGGCGTCATCGATCTGGCCGGCGGCATCCTTCATCGGATGCTCGGCAACCTGGTTCAGATCATCCCGCACCGACGAGGCGATATCCTTGAGATCCTGCGCGGTGGAGCGGTTCTCCTCCATGCGATCAAGCAGGTTGTCCAGCTTTCCACCCGCCTGTTTGGCCTGGGCCGCGGCGGTCGTCTGGCGATTCACCAGCGCCTGCGCCTGCTGGCGATCGGCGCGGTTGAACTCCGGCTGCTTCGCCGTCTCGTGCTGCAAATCATCGGTCTGGTCCTTCAGACTGCGCTGCGTGTTGCGGATGTCGATAATCTGCTCGCGCACCTGGGCCATCAGGTCGCCCATGAGCGCAGTAAATTGCTCCTGGCTCATGATGGTAATGCGATATCGCCCGCTGGAGACCCAGTCGTGGCTCTGGCCTTCGAACGCGAAATTGTCGTGTGCTTCCAGATGATATTCGACGATATCGCCTGGTTTCAGCGGAGCGGCCGCCAGCTTGGACAGGTCCCACGGATAATCGATCTGCCACCGACGCGTGTCGCCGGAGGCTTCCAACTGAGTTGACTGGACACCGTCGGCCGGTTTGCTGGTGGCGATCAGGTCGATGCTCGCCAGCATCTGCGGCTTGTCCCCCACCTTCACCACAACCAGTCGCAGCCCCTGGATTCCATAATCATCCTCCGCGATGGCGCGCAGCGGGATGACCGCCTGCGGGGTGCATTCCTCGTTGCGCGCGGGTCGGGTGATCTGCACGGTCGGCGGCTGATCGGGACGGACGACCACCTGGTAATCCGCGACGTCGCCGTTGGAGAAGCCATCGGCATCCGACGCGCGCACCTGGAAGACGGCCGTGTCCAGCGCCGCCCAATGCGCCACCGCGACCGTACCGGCCGATGGCTCCCACGTGGCCGCCGGCAGCTTGTTCTGTTTGTCGCTGGACTGCAGCGACGGCGCCTGACTGCTATCCAGTTCCTTGTTGAACGTCACGCGCAGGGCCAAAGTCGATCCGTAAGTGACCGTTGCCGGGGCGCTCTGCAGGTCGAGCGTGGTGGGTGGCTCGCCGACGTAAGGCGGCGGCGTCACCACCAATTGAACGCCGGTAATCGCCAGGCGCTGAACGATGGAAATCGCCCTCGGGGGCGTGGCATCGTCACCGGCTTCCACCCGCACATTCATCGTGCCGTTGCCGATTGTGGTCGGGCCCATGCGGGCATCGAGGCTGGCGGAATAAATGCCGTCGGCGCCGCGCGTCATGATTTCTTTCTCTTCGCGCCCGTCGCCGTAGTCATAGACCACGATCGCTTCGCGCGACGCGCTGTCGCCCTTGACCAGGCGGATGCGCACGTCCACCGGCCTGCCGGCGGGGACGCGCTGCGGCAGATCGCTCACCATCTGTATCTCCACGCGCTTGGGCCAGGGCCGGCCCGAGAATGGCGTCAGCAGCCGCGTCATCGCCGGCATCAGGTAATCCTGCCCCAGCAGCGCGCCGATCAGCACCACCACCGCGACCGCCCCGACGGCGGCGGCGCCGGAGTGCAGCACCGGGCGCGTCTCGATCGCGCCGTTGAGATTGAACCGCCCCGCCATCTCCGCCGCCTCGGACACCACGCGCTCTTTCATAAACGCCGAGCCGGGCGTCTGCTTGGTCACGTAATCCACCGTGCAGCGCAGCCGCTCGTTGAAGGCGGGAAATGCGGTCTCCAGTTTGCCCGCGATATCCGACAGGCCCAGTTTGCTCATCGCCGGCCGCACCACCCAGCGCGACAGCAGCCACCCCAGGCAGATCAGCGCCGCCAGCATCACCACCAGGCGCGGGAACGGGTGAAGATTCAGCAGGTAATCCAGCAGCACAGTGGCGACCAGCAGCCCCATCGCGCACGCCACCACGACCCCGACGCCGTACAGCACGCCCAGCACCCGTACGCGCCGGCGAAGACCTTCCAAGGTTGAGATCAACGCGGTAGGAGGCATGACGACTCCCGATGGCTGGAACTTCCGGTCAACTACAACATCCCGTACATCTTACGCAGTATCCATTCTACCGTAATCAGCCCCACGAACGCGACCATGACCAGTGGCGCGTTCCAGAGCGGCTGGGGGGTATTGGGCACCGGGATCAGCCGCGCGGCGCTATGGATCAATGGCAGCTTCACCGCCGCCTGCCCCAATGGTATCGGCACATCCGTGGCCAGTCGGCTGAGCGCGGCCATGTCCACCGTCGGGTCGATCAGCTCAAGCTGCGGCGTTGCCACAGTATAGGTTACCGATTTGGACTCACCACCGATCTGTCCCAGTTTTACCGTAAACTTGCCTACCTTATCAGCGGTAAACGATCCGCTGAAAATGTCGTTGGCGCCTTCCTGGCGGGTCAGTTCCAGGCGGCGCACCGGCTGGTTGGTCGCATCATCCACCACTTCGACGGACAGCGGGGGGGAAAGTTGCTGCAAAAGATCCGGCGACAGCACCCGCACGCGCAGTGTCACCTGCTTGCCCACCTCGTAAACATCCTGGTCGCGTGTGAACGTGAGCTTGCGCTGCCCCAGCTTGCGACCGCGGGCGAGATAACGGAACTGCTGAATCCAGTACGTGTTGAAGATCGACTCCCCGGTGTAATAGCGCCAGCGCCACGATTCATCGATCGCCGAGAAAATCGTCCGCCCGGCGCCGAAGCGACCGACCACCAGGATCGGCGACTTGCGGTTATCCGGCCCCAGGTCACTCGGATGCTCAGCGAAGACGATTCCCACGCCCGGCTTGGCCATGATCCCCCGGCAATACCAGAACAGGGGCTGCAGGTGATTGCGGATGTATTCGTCGTTGACGGCCGAATCGGGGAAGAAGCGGAAGATCGATGAATCCGCCCCCGCCGCCGTCACCACGGGGCGGAAGCCTTCGGTAATGCTGGACCGCAAATCATCCGGCTCGGCGTGGTTGATCAGCACCGGCAACAGCGGCTCGATCGGTGTGTTGCGATAAGCATTGGGCGACCAGCGCGGCCCGGCGACCATCTCGAACCCCCCGCCGTCCTTGGCCACGAAATCGCTGATCATCTGCAGCTGCGCATCGGTGAACTGCCGCGGATCGACATCGCCCATCAACACCACGTCATAATCCAGAAGCTGCTCCGGGCTCGTGGGGAAGGCGGTGATGGCCCACGTCTTGGAGGGGCGATTGGGGTCGTCGCTGCCCTCCTGGCGAAAGGCCGGATCGGCGCTGGTGAGCAGGCAGCTGATCCTCACTGTCCGGTCGCGCAGCATGGCGTTCTTGATGTACCGGTAATCCCAGCGCGGATAGCCGTCAACGTAGAGGACCGAGATGTTATCGTCCAGCACGTCCAGCTGAATCGGATAATAATTGCCCGCCTCGTCCAGCTCGCCTGGTTGCGGAACGACCGCCGCGACAAGGTTGGCCGTCGGCATGTCACCGGCGGTCGGGCGGAACTGCATGTCAACGTCGAACGGCTTATCGTCCGCCGCAATGACCTGTCGTGTAATCTGCTGGCCATGCTCATCCAGCACCGGCTCGCGCGTCTTGCGGCCATCGCGGGTTACTTCGCGCAGCAGCGTCAGGGTCAGCGGATGATTCGACTCGTAACCGCTGGCCCGCACCTTCACTTTCAAATTTGTGATGTCGTCGACGAACGCGCTCTCCTCGAAGCTGACGGATTGGATGGCGATATTCTGCGGCATGCGGTCGGTGCCGACAGCGACAGGATAAATGTTCACGCCGAACGATTTCACATCCGCCACCGCCTCGGGGCGTGCCGAAGTGGGCGTTTCGCGCCCATCCGTCAGCACCACGACCCCCGCCACGCGCTGGCCCTGCAGATCTTCCAGCACGGACTTGAGCGAGGAGACCACCTGCGTGCCGTCGCCGTCCGCATGAAGCTCGCCCAGCGCGCCGACGGCCTGGGCGATGGAGGATTCATCCGGCTGCGTCGTCGGGCCCTCGCCGGCCGGCCCGGCGACGGCGGCGACCTGGCGGGCGCCGCGGCTGAAATCGTAAATCCGAACCGTGTGGATCGACGCCAGCTGCCGCAGCAATTCACCGTCGCGGCCTCCCAGCAAGTCAATAATCCCTTCCAGCCGGCCGATCGGCTTGCCGTCGGGACCGGTGACATCCTTCACCTTCATGCTGATGCTGTCGTCGATCAGCACGGCCAGCACCGACGGCTCGCGCCGCACCTGCGCCAGCGTCAGCACCGGCCGGTTCAGCAGTACCAGCACCAGCGCCAGCAGCGCGCCGCGCAGAACGCCCAGGATGATCCTGCTTCGCCGCGTGCGGCCTTCGCGGCGATAGACGTAAATCACCAGGAACAGCGCCGCCACGCCCAGCACGAAATTCCACACCGCCGCCCCACCGACGTATTTCTGCAGCGGCCAGGTCGAGTTGAACTCGATGGAAAAATGCCCGCTCTGCCGCAGGAAGCCTTTCTGCAAGCCGAGGATGATTTCCAGAAGTCGCTGCATCGATCGCTCTACTTACGCCGATGGTGCCCGAAACGCATGGCCAGGACGCATTCCGTCGCCAGCAGCGCCAGCACGCCAACCATGACGGCCCAGCCCATCTCCTTGCCCTGGTCGGTCCGGGCGATGTCCACGGGGACCGAATCGCCTTCCAGGTGGATGTCGATATCGCCCAGCGCCCGCTTGACTGCCGCAGCATCAATGGTCCGCACGTCCGCCTCATCGGACGGAACGTTCACCGACACCTTGTAGTTCCCGGTGCCGGTGCTCAGGGTGTAAATCCCCGGCCTGGTCAGCGCGCCGATCTGGCCGGGCGCCTTGCTGCGATAAACGGCCTGCCCGTCCTCCTCGGTCTCCTCCTGCAGGGGATATTCAATCTGGCTGGCATCCTTCAGGTCCGGCGCGGAGGTCAACTGGATCCACGGCGGGATGGTCAGCCGCTGCTCGACGGTAATGTTCATCCAATCATCGCCGTTGCTGACCGTCCCCAGCAGCAGCATGTGCATCAGCGCTGGATACGCCTGGTGGGCCATGAAGGTGGTCCATTCGGAATTGGGATCGGCGCTGGTGGCGTAGAAGACCACCTGGCCGTGCCCCAGCGACTGCACGGTGATGGCCGGATCGCGCGGCTGGCCACTGGCGTCGTCGGACGGCAGAAAATCCAGCACGCGCTCGGCGGGCGAATTGGGCGGCAACGAGACCTGCCAATAGCTGTAAATCTCCGCCGCTTCCATGCCCGTGTTTTCCTGGTTCTGGAAATCGGCAAGCACGCGGTTGAGCGGCTTATGCGGATTGAAATCGAACCGCCGCGGCGCCTGATCCCCCGTGATATTGATTCGACGCGTCAGCGGACCGGGCAGCAGATGATGCTTATACAGCGTCGAGTTGTAGTTCTCCGCGGTGACCGGATCGCCCATGAAGACCATCAGCGTGCCGCCCTGGCGAACGAACTTTTCCAGCTGCGCCGCCTCGACTTCCTGGATTTCCCCCACGCCGCAAAGGCAGATGCAGCGATAATCGCTCAGCACCTTGTTCCCCAGCTCAAGATCGCTGATCCGCTCCGTCGCGACATAACTGGCTGGCATGTGCGACGCGCCGGCACTGACGGGCGGATTGAGCGCTGTATCCAGAAAAGCGCCCGAAGAGCCCAGGCCACCGACGCCGCGCTCGCCTTCGACAATCAGCACCTTCAGTTGCGTCACCGCTTCCACCACGGCGAAGCGGGTGTTGTCGATGGGCAGCCGGTCGTCGCCTGCCAGCGATGCGCTGACGACGTGTATGCCTCCGCTCAGACTGTTGGCGGTCATGGTCACGTTGGTCGCGCTGTCGTTGGCCTTGACGGGGATACCGGCGGGGCCGACCACGTCGTCATCCACCTTCCAGCTCAGCCGCGGATCGGTTGGGCAGACGCCAAAGCCGCGCACATCCGCAACGAAATCGGCGGGGAAGCGCGTCGTCACCAGCGATTGGGCCGAATGCAATCCCACCACCGCCTGGTTCCATTCCCCACTTTTGCCGAGATTAAAATGGAAGATGCCGCTCTTGAACAAATCGGCCAAATCCCGACCGGCCTGGCGGATGGCGTCGGGATCGGATTGCCAGGCGACGCGGCGGGAATCATCGATCAGGTACAGCGTCTTGTTGAATTGCGACGCATCGGAGCGCGCGATGTCACGGGCAAGTACTAGCGCCCCCGCCTGGTCGGTTCCGCCCCAGGTTTGCTCGATTCGATCGACCGCCGCCTCGGCGGCTTTCAGATCGTAAACCGGCGTGGCGATCACCGCCCGCGCCGGGCGCGATGCCGTCACAATCGCCACCGATTCCCCACCCGACGACAATCGGCGGATCAGGGCCTTGGCGATGATCCGGGCCTGATCCAGCTGCGTCGGCGCGCCGGCGCGATCGACCTGATAGGACATGGCATAACTGTTGTCGATCACCAGCACATGCAGGCCGCTGCGCTGGCCGGCCAGCCCCGCCAGGCTACTGTCCTGGCATCCCAACGGGCGCGACAGCGCCAACCCCAACAGCAGCAGCACCAGGCATCGCGTGATCAGGAGCAATAATTGTTCGAACCGCAGCCGCCGGCGGTTCTTCCGCATCGCGCGCAGCAGAAATTCCATCGCCGCCCAGTTCACCACCTTGAACCGGCGGCGATTGAGAATGTGAATCAGGATCGGCAGCCCGACCAGGCCCAAACCCGCCCAGAAAAACAGCGGCGTAATAAACGCGAATGCCAGTGGTGTCCCATCCATCACGCGCGACACCCCGATCATCGAATGCTCGCCGACCGCGTGGCGAGGAAACCGCTCAACGCCACGTCCAGCGACTCGGAGCTGTTCATCCGCGTGAAGTCGATGTGCATGCCCCGGCACATGCGCTTGAGCTGGTCCGTGAAGGCGGCCAGCTCGGCCAGGTAACCTATCCGCAGGCTTTGCGGCTCGGTGAGCAATTCACCCATCGCCTCCAGCCCCTTGAACAGCGTGACGTCTTCGAACGGAAACTCGATCTCCATTGGGTCGAGAATCTGAAACGCCATGACCTCATGCTTCCGATAGCGCAGGTGCCGCAGCCCCTTTTGGATCGAATCCAGATCGTCGAAGAAATCGCTCAGCAAAACGATCAGGCTGCGATGGGTCAGCTTTTCCGCCAGCTGATCCAATACACGGCCGGTGTTGGTTTTTTTCAGGCGCGGGACGATCGTCAACTCCTGCGTGATCGTCTTCCACTGCCCCGGCGAATTGCTCGGCTTGAAAAATCGCTTCAGCTCGTTGTCGAAAATCGCCAGGCCGACGGCGTCCTGCTGCTGGATCGCCAGGTACGACAGCGCCGCCGCGATCGCCGTGGCGTGATCGTACTTGCTCCAGTCTTTGGCGCCTTCTCCCAGTGACGAGTAACCCATCGACTCGCTCGCATCCACGATGCAGATCAAATGCAGGTTGGTCTCTTCCAGGTATTGCTTAAGATAAATCTTGTCCGTCTTGCCGAAGACCTTCCAATCGACGTGGCGAATGTCGTCCCCCGCCACGTACTGCCGATGCTGCGCGAACTCGACGGAGATGCCCTGATACGGCGAGCGATGCATGCCGGCCATCAGCCCTTCAACGATCAGCCGGGCGCGCAGATCCAGCGACCCAATCCGCGCCAGCGTGCGCGGTTCGAGGTATTTGCGGTAATCGGTGGTCACTTCGGACAAGGTCACCTCATCGGATCATTTCCAACGCAGTTGCTTTTAATAGCCGCGGGCGCAAGCCCGCGGAGCTTTCTAAGATCAGTCATTCTTCATCATCGGACCGCTGGCTGGCGCCCGCGGCTATTAAAGTTCTCCCTGAGGAAGCTGAAATGCTTAACTCAATCATGCGTCTCACGCCGCCGGCGCATCCTTCATCATCTTCGCCGCCGTCTTGTCCAGTTCCTCGTATTGCTGCCGTGGGATAAACTCGATCAGCTTCTTCACCAGCGTGTCGCTCTTGACGCCCTCGGCCTCGGCGTTGAAGTTGGTCACGATGCGGTGCCGCAGCACCGGCAGGGCGACCTGGCGGATGTCCTCCGTGCTCACGTGGTAACGACCCTTGAGCAACGCACGCGCCTTGCCCGCCAGGATCAGGTATTGGCTGGCGCGTGGGCCGGCGCCCCAGCCGACAAATTCGTTCACGAAATCCGGACATCCGCCTTCCGAGCGGCGCGTCAGCCGGCTGAATTGTAGCGCGTACCGGATCACGTGGTCGGCCACCGGGACTCTTCGCACCGTCTCCTGAAGCTGCAATACCTCCTCGCCGGTCAGCACATGACCCAGGTCGATCGTGCGGCCCATGGTGGTCAGACGGACAATCTGGAATTCCTCCTCCTCGGTGGGATATCCCACGTTGATGTTGAACATGAACCGATCCAGCTGCGCTTCGGGCAGCGGATATGTCCCTTCCTGCTCGATGGGGTTCTGCGTGGCCAGCACGAAGAACGGCTGCGGCAATCGATGCAGCTTGCCGCCGGCCGTCACCTGGTGCTCCTGCATCGCCTCCAGCAGCGCCGCCTGCGTCTTGGGCGGGGTGCGGTTGATCTCATCCGCCAGAATTACGTTGGCGAAGACCGGGCCGCGCACGAACCGAAGCTGGCGGCCACCGGTGGTCTTATCCTCCTCGATCACTTCCGTGCCGGTGATGTCGGATGGCATCAAATCGGGCGTGAACTGGATTCGATTGAAGCTCAACCCCAGGGTCTTGGACAACGTGGAGATCAACAGCGTCTTGGCCAGCCCCGGTACGCCCACCAGCAGCGCATGGCCGCGGCAGAACAGCGCGATCAGCAACTCCTCGATCACCGCCTCCTGCCCGACGATCACCTTCGCCAGCTCGGTCTTCAGATCGTGATACCCCTTCTGAAGTCGCTCCACGGCGGCCAGTTCATCGGCGGCCAGATCGGTCGCCTGCGGCTGCACCAGGCCCAGTTTGGATTCCATCGCATTGCTCCTTGTCCAATGGCTGCTCGAACGGTTAGTTTCTATCCCAATCGCCCGCAACATTCTATTCCAACAGACGGCCGGCCGACCTGAAAGTTGCAAATGCCTGAGCTGCCCGAAGTTCAAACGATCGTGCAATCGCTGGCGGGCATCGTCGCCAGACGGATCGATGCGGTGCAGGTCAACCGCCAGGACGTGATCCGGCCCGCGGGGTTCGATCTGGGTTCACACTTGACCGGCCGGGCGGTGGCCAACATCAGCCGACGCGGCAAAAAAATCATCGTTCAGCTCGATAACGGCCATCGGTTTTTTATCCACCTGGGCATGAGCGGCCGCCTGACGCTGCAGAGCGCGGCGACGCCTGTCCAGCCGCACACGCATCTGATCGTGCAACTGGGGCAGAATCAGCTTCGCTTCGTCGATCCGCGCCGCTTCGGTGGAATTTTCTGGCTGGGGGCGGAGGGATCAGCGGATCACGAGCTGGGGCCCGAGCCGCTGCTGATGCGCCCGGGCGACCTGGCGCGCCGCCTGCGCGGGACGCGCCGAAGCATCAAGACGGCGTTGCTGGATCAATCAATGATCGCGGGATTGGGAAATATTTATGCGGATGAGGCCCTGTTCAGCGCCGGCATCGACCCGCGCGTCGCAGCGAACCGGCTGTCGGGCGAGCAGGCCGCGCGTCTAAGCCGGGCGATCAAGCAGGTCCTTCGCCGCGCCCTGCGCCATCGCGGCAGCACGCTGCGCGATTACCGCGATGCCAATGGACGGGCCGGGCAGTTTCAGAAGTTGCACCGGGTTTATCACCGGCATGGCCAGCATTGCATTCACTGCCAAACTCCGATCAAGAGGATCGTGCTGGGTGGGCGATCGACGCATTTTTGCCCGAAGTGCCAGAAGAAAAGATAACGGCGCCGGGCCGTGTCGGCCCGGCCGACCGGGGCGGCACGCCCCGGCTCTGCTACTTGACCAACCCCTCTTTCTTCCCCATCGCCAGGATCAAATCCACCACGCGGTTGCTGTACCCCCATTCGTTGTCGTACCAGCTCACCAGCTTGAAGAATCGTTTCTCGCCCTTGAGATTATTCTGCAGCGTCGCCAGGCTGTCATAGATTGACGAGCGATCATCGTGAATGAAATCGCTGGAGACCAGCTCCTCTTCGGTGACGCCCAGGATTCCCTTCAAGTACGAGGTGGACGCCTTCTTCAGCAGCCCGTCGATCTCCTCGATGGATGAATCGCGCGCCGAGCGGAAGGTCAGGTCGACCACCGAAACATCCGCGGTGGGAATGCGGAACGACATGCCCGTCAATTTCCCTTTGACGGCGGGGAGGACTTCCCCGACGGCCTTGGCGGCGCCGGTGGTGCTGGGGATGATGTTGATCGCCGCCGCCCGCCCGCCGCGCCAGTCTTTTTTGCTCGGTCCGTCCACCACTTTCTGCGTGGCGGTGTAAGAGTGAATGGTCGTCATCAGCCCCGCTTCGATGCCGACGCCCTCCTTCAGCAGCACGTGCACCAGCGGCGCCAGGCAGTTGGTCGTGCAGGAGGCGTTGGAGACGATCAGGTGCTTGGCCGGATCGAATTCGTTGTCGTTCACGCCCATCAGCAGCGTCTTGACTTCCCCCTTGGCCGGCGCGGTGATGATGACGCGCTTGGCGCCGGCGGTCAGATGGCCCTTGGCCTTTTCCGAATCGGTGAACAGGCCGGTCGCCTCGATCACATAATCGACGCCCAGTTGCCCCCACGGAAGCTGCGACGGATCCTTCGTGGCTGCGATGCATTTCACCGGCACCTCGTTGACCACCAGGATGTCCGCATCCTCTCTGCCCGCCTCGCTCTTGCGGGCTTCCACGGTGTGCTTGGACCGGCCGTGGATGGAATCATATTTGAGTTGATATGCGAAGTATTCCGCATCCGTCGAAATATCGACGACGGCGACCACGTCCAGCTTCTTCCCCAGCAGACCCTGGTCGCACAGCGCCTGAAACACCAGTCGACCGATGCGTCCAAATCCGTTGATCCCGATCTTCAAGGCAGACATAAATCATTGCTCCTGGCAATATAGACGGAATAAAGCGAACCGGCGGAATGGCCGGTTCGTCCTTCCAAGACTAGGAGTGCTCGCGCATGCTGTCAAGAATTCAGCGCGGCGCGACGGTTCAATTGAATCGACCAATCCATGCAGTATGATTGGTCGAGGCGGCCAGCCGCCATGATGTTGTTGTACCACGGAGCGGATTTGTCCGGGGTTAGCCTTCCAGTCACCCGTCCCACCGGCCGCGCCATTATCGTCGGTCAGCCCGCCTGCCGTGCGGGGCCGCTGGCGATCCTGCAGCGGATGGGTTTTACCTGCACCGAAGCGGACGATCCCTACGAGGCGATGGTCCATCTGTGCCGACGGCCGCTCTTTTTTTCCACCGTGATTCTCAGCCTCAACAGCCTTTTCCGCGAGGAACTTTCGATGATCGCCAGCCTGAAGCAGCGCTTCTCGCATGTCGAGGTTTGGCTGGCCGACACCGATGGCCGCCAGGCCGCGCTGGCCGAGGCGATGCGCCAGGGCGCGGACGGCCTGGTGGCCCCGGATGGCTTTCACCGCGTTGGCTCCGCGATGCCGGTTATATCGCAACCGATCCCAGCGACGTCGGCGCCAACGCCGCCCGAGCCTGCTCCGCCATCGGATGAACCGCAGCAAGCGGAGCCGACCGGCGCGCTTGAACCTCTGGGCGATCCGCTTCTGACCGCCGAGGAGCTTCGCGCCCTGCTGGCGCAGAGCCCGGGCAATTCAGGTTAGCCGTTGCAGCCTGCTCGTGTTGACTTGCTTGGTCTTTTTCGCGATTTGCGTTTACTCTTATTCGATATGGTTCGATTGGCCCATGAACGCGTGTTGTTGATCGGCGACGCGGATCGTCAGATCCAGTCCGCGCTGTCGCAGGCCCTGCCATCGGCGCACGTGAAATCGGTCGGCACCGTCTTCGACGGCATCGCGGAGCTGAGCCACGATCATTACACCATCGTGCTGTCGGCCGTCGAGCCGATCGAGCGTCGCCCCGAGGCGGCCGTTCAGACCCTCCGCGAACTGAGCGGCGAGGGCCGGCTGTATCTGTTCGGTCATCCCACGCTCGAGCCGCTGTCGCAGAAGATGCTGGAATTCGGCTGCGACGATTACCTGGTGACTCCGGTTGCTCCCGGTGAGCTGCTGGAGACGCTGAGCGGCGCGCGGTTGCGCATGACGCCTGCGGCCGCCGCGCCTGCCCCCTCGCCCGTCCCGCCCCTCGCGCCCACGCCGCTGGGTAACATCCCGATGGAAGCGATGGTGCTGGATGCGCTGGTTCGCTGCCCGCAGGACGTAGCCGCGGAGGTGTTGCGACAAGTCAATCTCGCGCTGGCGCCGCCGATGAGCGTCATCTCCATCGCCGCCGATTCCCCGCCGCCGTCAGCGCCGCCTGGGCAGCAGGTGGTTTCACATCGACCCAATGATTCTCCGCAGCCGCGCGCGGAGATCGGGGTCTACCCGTTTGCTCTTTATCTGTTTCTGGCCGCCGAGCATGACCCGGCGCCCGCGAGCGCATTTACCGCTTATCTGGCCCGTCAGCTGGCGACCGCTCACCTCTTGCAGCAGCGGCACTGCGGCCTGCAACGGCTGGCGATCACGGATGATCTGACTGGCCTGGCCAACGGTCGATATTTCCGCCACTTCCTGGGTCGGGTGATCGACAAGGCGCGCGGCCTGCGCTTCCCGGTCACGCTGTTTCTTTTCGATATCGACAATTTCAAGAGCTACAACGACCAGTACGGTCACGGCGTGGGTGACGAGATATTGAAGCAG